>OHPP01000388.1_pt1 | contig 32714 bp, 29 predicted proteins | sample 1577731 | NCBI WGS metagenome assembly OHPP01 (sample SAMEA3879536, study PRJEB24766) | human gut metagenome | biome: human-associated habitat; feature: feces | place: USA | collected 1985/1987
ATAATATCAGTTGCAATTATGCGTATACGAAGTCAAGCCCTCGCTCCGTTTGGGAACGAGGGCTTGTATGTTATTTATTCTTCTTTTTGAAACTCCAAAATATCTCCGGCTTCGCAATCGAGCACCTCGCAGATCGCTGCAAGGGTGGCAAAGCGAATAGCCGTTACTTTGTTGTTTTTGATTTTGGAAAGGTTGACGTTGGAGATCCCCACACGCTCTGCAAGCTCGTTTAAGGACATTTTTCTCTCAACCATCATTCTGTCTAAACGGAGAATAATTTTACCCATAATGACCTCCTTACAGCAATCCATCTACATCGTTTTCAAGTTTTACACCGTGAGCAAAGAACTGTGAGAAGCAAAGAACGATAATACCCATAGAGATACCGCCCATATCAACGCAGATTTCTGCAAAATCCACTCCGCATACCAAACGAGTAATCACGCTCATAATAAAGCCGATTACGGGAATGGCAATCGCAAAAATACCGATTTCTCTCATCATACGCACATTGTCTTTTTGAAAAGGTGTGGAGTTTTCCGATTTTTTGAAAATCAGATGCAGATTACGGAAAATCATAGCCATTACAGCAAGAAGCACGGCTGCACCAATACAGAAAACGATAAAGGCTGCTACGTTCAATTCTCCATTTACAACGGGGGCGCTGATCTGAAAACCGTAAACTGCAAAATCCTCACGGACGAAATTTTCCGCAACTAAGCTTCTAAAGTTCTCTACGCTATTATTTGCAATAATGATGCCAATAGAGGCGATTCCCATTCCAACTGCCCCTATCCAATGGAATACCTCTAAAATTTTTGTAATAACCTTTCCGAGTTTATTAAGACCTTTCATTACTCATACCTCCTGAGTGATTTGTTGGTATAAGTATAGCACGCCTCTTAATGTTTGTCAATAGGTTTTTAATGTTATACATTAAACTATATATTCCGCACATTAAAAACAGACCTTATCCTATTACAGAACAAGGGCTGTCGTTGATTATTATGTTTCCGCATAACAGGAAATTATTTCAGCTTATGTAATAATCTCATTTTACATTCTCTAATTTTTGATGCATATTTGCTTGTCATTATAACACCAACTATCATCATCCCAAATGTTATACCCAGACACAATCCGCCCAAGAAGTTATCGGCATTATCTGTAAAGACTAGTATCATATAAATTACAGCCGCAACAAAGCCGCCAATAAAAAGTTTGTTCATTCTTCTTGTTAATTTCAATTTATCTTCGTTACTAAACTCCGCAACTTTCAATACGATTTCTTTCAATTCTTCTTTCATATTCTCGCTTTTCCTTTCTCCGTCAATGATTTCACGAAGGTCTACATCATAGAAGTCCGCAAGTTCAATGAGCATATCCAAGTCAGGCATATTGCTGCCCGTCTCCCATCGAGACACCGTTCGAGAGGAAACGAAAAAATGATCTGCTAGTTGTTCTTGGGTTAACCCTTTGTTTTTGCGAAGGTGTTTCAAAAACTCACCCGTTCTTTGCTGATTCATTATCACCACTCCTTTCGTAAAAATCATATCAAACATATAAAACGAATACCACGACACAAAGCGAGAAATGCCGTGGTATTGTGGTGGACACATTATGTCCTGTGTATTCTATTCGCAAAATTCAAATCTTTGCGTGTATCCATACTCAACAGAAGCCTGAAAGTTTCGTGTTCTCAAGAGAATAATCTCATTACAGCACTCACAATAAGTGCAATTATAACAACCAATGCCGCTGAACCAGCTGCCAAGAGAGCCTTTTGATATGGCCTTCTGCCTTCTTCTCTTGCTTTTTCAATTTCATCCAAACTCTTCCCATCAGTAAATGCAACAATTTCTTTAAAAGTCTGAATATCATATTTCTTCTTGTACTTTTCAATTCTGACAGCAAAATACATTCCTATTCCAAACAAACATAAATACAATATCATTCCAAACCACTTCCATAACATTACAAGCGGTATAGGTACTATCAGCAAAGCAATAAATAATACGGTAAAAATAGTGCTATCCTTTTGAAATTTTGCATATTCCTGTGTGTCAATTTCTTTTTTCATTCTTTCTAAATCTCCTTTGATTAAATTATCAAGAGATACCTGAAAGACTTCACTCATAAGCACTAAACTTTTAATATCAGGATAATTTTTTTCATTTTCCCAATTTGATATAGTTTGTCTTGAAACATAAATTTTATCTGCCAACTCCTCTTGCGATAAATTTACCTCTGTTCGATATTTTTTTATCTGCTTGCTAAGTTCCATCTTTGTCACCTCCTTCATAACCCACTTTAATCAAAAAAGAAATTTTGGTCTATCAAAACACTTTGACATTGTCCATTTTAGCCGTGTCAAAAGTATTTTACAGTGCGTGAAATTCAAGTTTGCCTAACTGTTCGTCAAATTGGAATTTGACGCTCCATCAAACTGAAATTTTCACCTTACTGTGGAAAACCATACAAACTAACATAAACAATCATAGAAATAACATCAATCAAAACAATAACTCCAAAAATAATTGCAGCAATCTTCAATCCTTTTTTTGCCTTCTTCTTGTTTTCATCAGTTAATATTTTTTCCTTTAGTTCGCTTGCAATTTCTGACTTAAAGGAAGTTTCCCCTATTTGAGTTGGTACTTTATCCATTACTAGCTCATCCAAAGAAATTTCGAACATATCACTAATAGCAATCAGTTTTTCCATATCAGGTGTCGCGTCCCCAGTTTCCCTTAGTTAAAGATATGAACCCTCTTTATCAGTCTACTTTTCCAATAAATCGGTAGTATATCTCTATTTCCTGTATTCTTTCGTTCTCCTCATTCGTTGTTGCTTCGTGAATAAGGATTTTTTCTATCATTGCATTTAATAACGGTGCTGTCAGTTCCTTTGGTACGGAATACTCCTTGATTAACTCAATCCACTTTTCAGCACCTATCATATCCTGTTCCATTTTACTTAATTCTTCTCTTAGGTTGGTTATCTGCTGTTCCAGTTCTATCTGTTCTTTTTGATATTTCCCCGACAGCATGATGAAGTTTCGTTCCGTTATCTTCTCACAGGCTCTATCTTCATACATTTTTGCAAATAAACGGTCAATCTCATTTTGTCGGTTCTCGGCTTTCTTCAAGGCACTTGCCTTTTTCTTCTTTTCCCGTATTCGCTCTGCATTGCCGACTTTCTGTATTTTGTTCAATACCTTTTCTTCGTCCTGCTGTACTGCCTTAGCCCAATACTGCAATCGTTCCAATACAGCTTGATACAGCACATCATAGCGGATATAGTGCATAGAACAATAACCTTTGCCAAACTGTCCGTAGAAACTACAAGAATAATAACTATACGGTGTTTTATTTGCCTTATTTGTCGCAAACCTCATAGACCAGCCACAATCCGCACACTTGACAAGCCCTGCAAATATCGGCGTTGCCTTTTCCTTTGTCTGTCTACGCCTTGATTTTATCTGCTCCTGCACACGATAGAACACTTCCTTGTCAATAATCGGTTCGTGCGTGTTTTCTACTCGAAACCATTCGCTTTCGGGCTTTCGTACTTTCTTCTTGCTTTTGAAAGAAACGGTTGATTGTCGATTATGAACGCTGTTTCCGATATAGACTTCACTTTTCAATATCGCCTTTACATGAGCAATCGTCCACTCATAACGCTTGCTTTCGGGCTTTCCCTCAAAGATATGAGCAAAAGTACCGTACCTTGTAAAATTCAACCAAGACGCTGTCGGGACTTTTTCTTCTCGCAGTATTTTTGTGATTTTGGCACTACCGTAACCTTGATAGGCTAGAGAGAAGATTTTTTCAACAATCCATTTTGTTTCCTCATCAACCAACAGTTTCCCTTTGATGTCGGGGTGTTTCTTATATCCTAACGGAGCATAAGCCCCATAATACGCACCCTCTGCAAATTTCGTCTTAAAGGCTGATTTCACTTTACGGCTCGTATCTCTTGCCACCCATTCATTGATGATGTTCTTAAATGGTGCAATCTCACTTTCGCCTTTTTCGCTGTCCACACCGTCGTCAATCGCTATGTAACGGACATTATGGCTGGGAAAATACAATTCTGTATATTGTCCTGTCATAATATAATTTCTGCCAAGACGGGAAAGGTCTTTCGTTACAACACAGTTGATTTTTCCTGCCTCTATATCCTCAATCATTCTTTGAAAACTCGGTCTGTCAAAATTTGTTCCCGACCAGCCGTCATCAATATATTCATCAATCACATTCAAATGATGTTCTTTTGCATATAGACGCAACATACTTCTTTGTGTGGTAATGCTGGAACTTTCGCCCTGTAATTCATCATCTCGGCTTAACCTAAGATAAAGTGCAGTATTGTAAATCTGTTGTTTCATTGTCAGTTATCCTCCTTTATAACTAACCCGTGTTTACAATACCTGCTTGCAAGTAAAGTATAACACGGGTACTTTTTGTCATTCAATCTATTTCTTACAACTGCACCGATTTTATGCGATTGTCTGCTTTGCTTTTTCCAGCATGACATCAGTTAGAAGTTCTTCCATTGTTTTGCCCTTTTCGGAAAAATGCTCTTTTACTACAATCTTTGTCTTTCCTCTGTTGCCAATGCCACACTTGTTATTTTTCTTTTGAATTGTTTTTACAGCATTATCAATAACACATACCCCCTTTCTGTAAAATCTTTCTAAGCAATTCAACGGCTTTTGTCATAGCCCACAGGACTTCCACCTCTGCATAGTTCTTATGTAGCCGTACCCATTGCGTGCGACGCTTTTAACGCTCAAGCTGTGGCTGTACGGGAGTATCATTATCTGACAGCACAGGTCATGGCGATAAAAGAGGACAAATCTTTTACAAGAACACAGATAGGTTGTCGCTCACTTTTGCAGGAGAAAGGTCATGGCGTATCTGTTTCAACGGCTCGCTGTCTGTCAAAGGTATTGAATTGCTTTATTCAGTTGTCAAAGAACACAAAAGAAGAAAATCGTCTTTCCTATATATCGCGTTGGAAAAGAGCAAAAGCGTAACCAATATTCAAAACTTTTTTCTTTTCCTGTACCATATAGGGAAAGAAAGTGTCATTCTGCTAAGTTGCTGATGAAAAAACTTCTTTTCATACCCTAACTACCCATGCAACACCGTTATTGCCAACTATGGAATGAAAGATTTTCTTTGCTCCATATAGGGAACGGCAACTGCCAAAGGTTAAGTTGAGAATGAAAATATTTTCTTCTTTCACTCCATATAGGGAATGGAAACCTCGATTTAATGAGTAGTTTTGAAAAAAAGTTAGATTTCCTTTCCTCGCACCATATCTGTACGCAAGTAGCCGTTTTGTTGCAGATTTTTTGAAGAAATTAAAAAATACCGTCATTCCCTTGTGGAACAGCGGTATCTTTCTCAATCATATCTGCTATGTCTGTTGTCATTTGTTTAATTTTTAATTCCTGCTTTTCTGTTAGTCTTGTATGTCTGTCGATTTCTTCCAGATAATTTGCTCCTGTTTGCTTTTCAATCTCTTTTATCATCAATAAAGAGGGCATGACCTGTCTTTCTAACCAACGTTTTGTTTTATCCATATTGACAGCAACAGGCGTCATAATAAACGGAAGTGAAGTCGTTACATTATCTAAAAATATATCCCATAAAATATAAACGGGAAAATCTATCTGTGTGAGGATAAGGCTTGCTATGGTCTGTTCGGGATTTCTTGAAAAAACAAGTTGTTCTATCGTTTGTTCTGCTTTTCCACTTTTTAAACGAATTTCAAATCGGTTCTTAATGTCTGTTTTTATACCTTTGCTTTTTTGTTCCTTTTCTTTTTCATACAAGCAAAAGTAAATAGAACTATTCTTTGAACCGATATAAAAAGTTTTTGCAGTATCTCCATGTGTACCCGATAATTTTCCGCTGTCTACTGCTTCATGGGTTCTTGAACGTTTCCATACCTTGTTGGCATAATAGCGTTCCCTTAGAATTTCTATATCCAGCAGTCCGCCCATATCATTGACCGCTAAATCTATGCGTTTAAAAACACCTTGATAATCTATACAACTGCTTAAAAAGTAATACCAGTCTATCCCTCTTGCCTGTAAAACATATTCCAAGTTTCGACACCCCATACCTCTTAATTCCAATAAAACACCCATAGAACTATCTTTAGAAGCATTTACACTAATATCCCCATAGATATACTGTTCTTCATAACCAAACATTCCGTAATCTTCATGTATAAAATATTCGCTTTTCATTGCCAGTACATTTTTTATAATTTCCAATGCGTCTGTGGTAGGAAAACGAACACGCAGATAGTCAATCGTTAAAGTGAAAGGCTGTGTACAATTACAATAATCAAGATAATGTAAAAGTATATGTTTCATTTCTTTACTGGCTTTTGTTTTTCCGTTTTCAATTTCATTTAAGTTCTGCCTGCTAATTTGCAATTCCTGTGCCAGTCGTGATTGAGAATAATCACAGGCATTTCTCTTTTGCTTTAATGTTTCAATAAATTCTATATCATTCATGCTTCATTCCTCCAATCAAAAAAGGCATATACTCATAGGAGCATACACCTTGTATCTTATATTTATTTTCTATTGATATGCTGTTTTAGACCTGTCGGGTAAAAAGAATATGGTGTGAAGTGAAATAAGTTCTTATAACCTTATAAATCGTTGCATATCAGCAGTTTTGTATTTATTTTTTCTCTTGTCTTTTGTAATAGTACCCCCCTGTTAGATAACGGGGGCTTTATGGCTCGCTGACGCTCGCCCCACCGTCAGAGTGAACCAGCCGTTTGCCAGCAAAACTGGCATGGCTTGATGTCTTACGACCGCCACCACGTCTGGATCACTCCGGCGGTGTTGCTGTCTTGCCTACCATTTCCTCATTTTCCGTGTACTTATATCCAACACCTCTGACAATGACGATATAGCGTGGTCTGTCCGGCTCCGGCTCAATCTTCTTTCTTAATTTTCGTATGAATGAAGTCAGATTATTAGGGTCTGCCGGATAGTCATATCCCCATACATTTTCATAAATCTGTTCTTTGGTAAAAACCTGCTCCTTATGAGAAATGAGAAAATAAAGTATATCAAACTCTTTTGCTGTAAGCTGTATGATATTGCCTGTTTTGTGTGATACAGTACGAGTAAAAGGATTGATTATAAAATCTGTCCTATCTTGTTGTATATAAGCAGGAGTGGTACATATCTTTTTCGATAGCCATTCAACTGTTTGCTGGAAATAATGTTCTTCATTATCCCAAAATTCTGCTACTAATATCTTCCCATAGTATCACCTGCGCTTTTAAAGATTATTTTTCAAATATCAAATCAATTCTTCTAAAACCGCCATGTGCATCTATTAAAGTAGGAATAAAACCAACATAGGAATATCCCTCTTTAGCATATTTGTTGATTATTTCTTTTGGTTCAGAAGCAGAATGGAATAGCACACCTTTTGCCTCAAATTTCACTTCTACATACTTATATTCTTTCATAATCATCAATACCGCCTTTCAATTATCTAAATGTTTTTCTAATTTCTTCTAATTCTTCTTCGTTTTCAACCCAATTTTCTGCATATCCACATGAACAACAAACATAACGTATTACAGGGATTTTCCCAAATAGCGTATAAGTGCTTGTGTAAATATTATTTCCGCTGGCATGGCGGTTAGGGTTATCTGGAATACGAACAATATCGGTTGAGCCACATTTAGGACATGATTTAGTATTTTTCATTTATATTCTCCTCACAACAGCAATTATTTTTTGTTACGTTTGATAAAAAACCAATATGCAAATACAATCAAGGCAAGAACACATAAAATACTATCCATGAAATCACCCACTTTATATACCTTTCTTTTTATCCTCTTTTTTCTTTTTGCGTTCCTTATATATCTTATTCCTTAAAGGAATACCACCGCACAGCAGTAGTACAACAGCCAATATTGTAAAGTCCATATGATTGCTCCTTTTTAAAATTCTTTTTTGTTCATAATTGACAAACTGATTTTCATTGAAACCAATAACATCAACAAAGCGATAATAATTGCAATAGCGATAAGAACTCCCATGCTTACAGTTGGCATATTATCTAACAGACTAACTAAATCAATATTGAAAATGGCTTCTGCTCCTTTCACGATAACGAGAGTGATTACTGCCAGACCGCCAAATGCACCAATCATAGCAATTCTTCCTTTATCTCCACCGAATTTTAGCTGAAAAGGAAGCATGATTGCTTGAACGACAATCATAATAGGTAAAATCATCAATGAACTCTGTACTAAGTCTGTAATAGGTAATGTATCTTTCAATACAGTTGTAATTATTCCTAAAACAGTTGCCAAAACCCAAGCCATACACCCCAATAATAGACCAAGAAAGTATTTTTCACTCACATAATGATTACGTGTAATAGGTAATGTAAACAGAAACGCATTTCCATTATCAAAATCATCATAACTGATTGTGCTTACTGTAAAAAGTGATACAATGAAACTCAGAAAACCTAATGGGAATATCACATCATCAGTAAATATCATCATTCCGATTACAATCGCCAAAATGAGCAACAGAAAATTTTTCTGTAACATCATCAATTTCAAATCTTTTACGAATAAGCCTTTCATTGTTCTGTCCCCCTTATCATCATGGTAATGACTTCATCTATTGTACCTTTTTCAATGGCAATTTTAGGATAATTCTCCATATAATACTGTTTCTGATTTGTCAGACAGCTATATCCATATGTTTCTTTTTTGGAACGCAATATAAACTGTTTATCCAGCTTGCTGTATTGTTCTGCGTCTACTTTTAATAAAGCATAGTCACTAAGAAGAACGTCCGTATCTTCATGCAGAATAATTTTTCCGTCATGTATCATATAAAGGTCATCACATAGCGACTCCAAATCACTGGATATATGAGAGCTGATTAAAATGGAGCGTTCTTCATCTTTTTCCAGAAATTCTCTTAACATTTCAAGCAATTCGTCTCTTGCGATTACATCTAAACCTGCTGTCGGTTCGTCCAGTATCAGCAGTTTTGCATTGTGTGAAATTGCAACCAGCACTTTTAATTTTGCTTTCATTCCTGTTGAAAATTCTTTTATCTGTTTATTCATAGGTAGTTGAAATTTCTGTACCTGTTCTATAAATAGTGATTTGTCGAATTTTGAGTACATATTCTGCAATATAGGGATAATATCTTTTATCTTCAGATACCCACTAAAACCAGAATCCGACAATACTACACCCAATTCCTCTTTATCTTTTGCTGTGAAGTCTTTTCTGTCCTTTCCAAGTATGGTAATATTTCCGCCGTCAGTTGAAATCAAACCTAATATCGCCTTAAATGTTGTGCTTTTTCCAGCACCATTTTGTCCAATCAAGCCTGTTACACATCCAGACATAAGCTCTAATGAACAATCAAGAGAAAAATTATCATAATGCTTTTTCAAGTGTTCAATTTTTAACATACATCAACCCTCCAATATCAACTCAAATAAACTTTTTATATCTTCATCACTAATACCACATCGTCTGCCTTTTTGGATAGCCTGCTCCAAATCCGCTTCCAATTCTTTTTTCTGTTCTTCCAAAAGCAGTTCTGTATTTGTAGCCGCTACATAAGTGCCTTTTCCATGTACTGTAACCGTAAAACCCTCACTTTCCAAATTGTCGTAAGCTTTTTTTACAGTTAAAGCACTTATTTTTAGTTCCTTAGAAAGTGTACGGACAGATGGAAGATTGTCGTTTTCCTTTAGTTCCCCGTTGCGTATGAGCATTTTAATCTGGTCAACAATCTGTTCATATATGGGAACCATTAGGGAAGTATTGATTATAATTTTCATTCTTTATATCCTTCCTTCTTTTCTTGATAACAGTATATAACAGTTACAAACTGTTGTCAAGTGTTATATAGTGTTTATTTTAAATTTTCTTTTGAAATTAAAAACATGCAAATCAATATAGAAATGCATGTTAAAAAATATAGTATTCTATTGTAATTCCTTTAACGCAAGCAGGTGTTTCATGGATTGTTTCTAATATCCTTTTGTTGGGGAAACTCCTCGTTCCCATTTTGAAACAGATTTGTCACTCATCCCAAGTTTCTCCGCAACTTGTTTTTGGGTTAATCCTAACAATTTTCTCTTGTCAGCAATATATTTTCCTGTTTTTATGAGATCCATAGTATCCCTCCTTTAAGATGATACTAACTGATAATCTAACATTTTAACACCCCTTAGAAGTAGAATAAGCATGTTTTATGAACATACAGCCTATCAAGATAGCCAGTTTTATCTATATCGCCAAATCCAACGAGCAAATTTTCCTCTACTGCAACGAGAGTATAATGTTGTAAAAAAGAACTATTCCATACATCCAAATCATCATTTCCTTTTCATCTGGTTTTGATTCTGCCCGTTAACCCCTTTACACTTTTATGATATCTCCCCATGCTGCGCACAGTTTTTCAAAGGTCCATGCCGCATTTGCAGGGCTTGTGGACGGCAATGTAACTGCCTCCATTCCTGTCAGAGGAAGCTGATATTTCTTATAAAGCGCCCCTGCTTTATTTCCGTTTGCAATGACCTGCTTTATATCGGCTGTGGCAAGAATTTTCCTTATATCTGTCGGTTCGACGGTTTTGATGCTATTGTCGCTCGAACCCTTGATATCACAGCTTTGTATCACATCCCATATAGCTATATGATTTTTAAACAGCATATATTTTTTCTCATCTATCGTCTCCGGCACCGGTTCATCCAATAGATACGCAAGCAGCTTCCAGAAACGGTTCTGCTTGTGTCCGTAATAGAAATTGTTTTCCCTGGATTTTACGGATGGAAGCGTTCCGAGGATGAGGATTCGGCTGTTTTCGTCATAGACAGGCTTAAAGGAGTGGGTTATGTGCTCGTATTCCATTAGCCTTTATCACCTCTTATCATCTTTAAACGTTCTCCTTTGTTATTTCAATATTTCTTCCACTTTACAGCTATGTTTTTTACTTTCCTTCCAATAACCAATTCCAACCGCAAGTATCCTTCCTGTGTATATCTTTTGCCCTGCAAGTTTAGGCATAAATTTAAGTGCATACTTTTTATCTATGATTTGTGCAATTGCTTCATCCGGAGTGTGATCTACCTTTAATTCAAGGATTATACAATCTGCAGTTGTATCATATGGATAAAAAATAAAATCTACATATCCTGTTCCGGCCTTATCCTCACGCTCCACACGATAACTGTCCCTTGCTGCAAGATATACCAGATTAACTATTGCAGATAACTCTGTCTCATGATTATACGATAGCAGAGGCACCTCCGTGTTATGCGCAAATTCCAGTATCCTTTCCATAGTCAGCGTGTCCCCTGCCAAGGTTGCCTTAAGCATTTTCTCGGACTCTTTTGCTAAACGGTATACATATCCCAATGACTCATTTTTTACAAGAAGCTCATCAAATTTCTCCATCAGCTCTCTGTTTGGAATGCACACTTTTCCATTAAGATAGCTTAAAAATCCATACACTACCATCGCAGAATATATCTCGTCTCTTGTTGAAAGATTCATTGATGTTGCCGCATACTCTTGTATTTTTGCAGTCACGGACTCACCGGATATCATAAGTGCCAGATCATCCCTGACATCAGAAATATTATTTCTGATATAATAATATATCTCATCATATGGTCCCGAGCTTGTCCAGTAATTTGCAAGATTGTTAAACTGCAATGCAAATACCACTGAACGTGGATTGTAAACACGTTCCCCCGACTTTGTATAGTAACCATTATACCAGTCACGGAGTCCTTTCCTCGTCACGCTCTTTTCCTTATGCTGCCTGTCACACTCTACAATATAGCGTCTGTACAGATCATCCACTTCATCATCGGTAAATCCAAAATACTCTCCAAACATCGGTGAATTTACCATTGTAAACTCTGCAAACATATTAAGCTCAGAACCACTGGAATATTTTGCAATAGGTAAAATGCCTGTCATATATGAAAGAACCACATATGGGCGATCCTTCAAAAGATTACTTAAAAATGCCACATATTTTTCTTTATCAATCTCATTTATAAAATCTCTGTGGAATATAAAATCCCATTCATCCAATACAAATATAAATTTCTCACCACACTGCACAAATACACTCTCAAGAATGTCTCCGACTGCATCTGCCTCATTTATTTTAACCTGTGGAAATGCTTCCTTTACATCTTCAATCAAAAGTGCTTCTATGCGCTCAATATATTGTGTATATGAATCACAGTTTCTTGGCATTTTACTGAAATCTATGCGAATGACATTATATTGATTTTTATATCTTCTATAGTCATCCACCTGTGATATTGTAAGACTATCAAAAACTTCACTCGAATCCGATGCTTTCTGAAAAAATGAGCTAATCATATTTGCCATAATTGTTTTGCCAAATCTACGCGGTCTGGTAATACAAATATGACGATTTCCTGCGCTTACATATGGAAACAATTCCCTAAGCATAAGTGTTTTATCCACAAAATACGGACTTAAGCTCTCACTTTTATACAATGTATATGGTGTTATGCTGTTCAGATATGTTCCCATAGTGTCTGCTCCTTTTCGATACCTGTCTTTTCTATAGTTTTATTATACCTTATAGCTGATACTTTTACGAGTCAATTAAATGATTTTTCTCATAAAAAAACTCACAATCGTTTTTTCGATTGTGAGTTTGCACATCTGCTAAACACATTATATATGAGTAATCTGATTTCATCAGCTCAGCTCAATCTCATATGCTCCGGCTTCAAAATCCACCGTAAGAAGCGCATACGCTTCACCGTTATCATAGCGGATTGAGAGCTTTGGTCCTTCTTCTGCTACTGTGATGACAGCTCCCTTCTCAAATGCCTTATGGGTGTTTCTCATGCGAAGCAGCTCAAGCTGCTTTGCAACAACATCCTTTTTTAGCGCCTCCTCAATATCGGAAGCACTGAGGTTTGTTCTGTTTATTTCCTTATGTCCTGATTCTCCTGCGCGCCTTACCGCCTCATGGTCATTTTTGCCTGCAAAGAGGTCCAGATACCATACCTGCGGCTTGCCCGGCATGAACATCTGAATAGCACGGGCCAGAAGCATTTTGCTGTCAGACTCACCAAGCGCACTGTAATATGTGGCATTGACCTGATAATATATATTCTTCTGTCCATGAAGATTTTTGACCATGCCGCCACGAGATACAATCAAATCTATAAGCGAGCGAATATCGTCCTCCGGAAGCAGACCCTTTAAATCCAGAAGAGGTATGCCGTCATGGCAGCCAAGCATATTGACAGTGGAGATTTTATCATCCACAACCTCACGCGCCCATTTTGCAAGGTAATCTGCTCTCCTGTTCTCAATCGCATCAATTACCAGTCCTGGTAAAAAGAAATCATATGTGGCATAGCCCTTATCTGCAAGGGTTTTGTATATTTTCTCCTCATATGCCGCATGTATTTCAGGCAGCAGAGTCAGCCCGAGCGGAGCTGCAAGCTCATGGATCTGCTGTAGAAATTCCCAGGTCTCAGGATCATTCAGGAAATTCTTTTTCCCCGGTGCCTTAGGCGCATAGGCAAATGCATCGAGCCGCACAATAGCCGCACCGTAAGATGCTATTTTTTCAAGTGTTTCACGATAAAAATCCCATACCTTTTCGGACTTTATATTTAAATCCATCTGCCCCAGATATTCTCTGCCATGCACCTCCTGGTAAAATGTGTTCCAGTATGGCACCCTTCGTCCATCCGGAAACTCAACCATGAGAATCGGAAGCCCCGGCTTTCTGAAAAACATCTGCTTTAAGCATGACTCATCAGGCTGTATGTAGCCCTCGTCCGTCATGACTCCATGACCTTCCCAGAACTTGTTCCAGTCTATGAAAAAATCCCGGTACTCCGACTCATCGCCCTTTTCCACAAGATCCTTGAACTGTGGTGACTGTGCTGAAGCATGATTTAAAATAAAGTCAAGCTTTAAGTCAATCCCCAGCTCCTTCAATTGCGATAAATCCTCTATTGTCGCAAGCTCCTCATTCAGATTGTAGTCCACGACCGAAAATCCGCGGTCCAAATCCGAATGATACAGGCTTGGCAGAATATAAAATGATGAGAATGTGTCCTGCATTTCCTTCTTTTTGAGCAGCGCTGCGATATCGGAAAGCTTACCGCCCAGACTGTCAGGATATGCATTAAGCATAGGTTTATTGTTCATAGACTTTGCCATCCTTTCCAACTACGATACGCGCATTTTTACCCTGTAAATCAAGCTTTTCCTGCTCCAACTCTACCACGCGGCATATGAAAGGGCTTGCGGCGTTTTCGTCACGTCCTCTCTTAATGCGGCGCGCCTTAGTCTCCTCAGGCGAACTCTCCAAAAATACAGGTATATCAACACCCTTAAGGTATTCGCTTCCTCCGTGGGTCCACTCCAGGATGAGCACCTTAATTCCTGTAAAATCAGTTTCATCATATGAGATATCACCGTCCTGGCGGCCCATATGCTTTATCTCAATTATATCTTTTCCTTCCTTAAACTCTGAAAGCTCCTTGTTAATCCTGTCAAAGTCAATCTCCTTAGGTGTTCCAAGATATCCACGTAAGCCATCCTCGCCGGACTCGTTATACACATTAAGGCGTTCCTCGTCGTTTCTCATCGGGATACGGTGTGGATAATTGTCCCCAGTCAGCACATAGCAGGCTGTATTATCCTTCAAAAAATACTGCTGCAGGGCTGCTGCAATCGTTGTCTTTCCTGAGCCTGAGCCGCCGTAGATGCTTATTACAATACGTTTATCAGAAGAACTATCTGCAGTGTCAGCCTCACTTAATTTTAGATTGCCGCACACCTTCTTTATCTCATCATACAGCTTCTTTGCCTCATCAAGCCTGATAAATGAAAACTGATATGCCTCATACTCCTTTGTAGCAAACGGAAGCGGTATTCCGGCATTCATCAGTGCTGCACCTGTGTACTGCCTGCCGGTATTTTCCTCAATATATACTGCATCCGACTCCAAGCCCTTAAGCTTCACATAGCAAGCAGCCGCGTTTGCCTCCGCATACAGACGAACCACGCTCACAAGCGCCCTGTCCTTTGCCCTTGAGACAGACATCCACGCAGCCACCTCATCCTCAAATGGGCTTGTAAGGCGCCAGTAGGTGCCCTCATTTATAAGCATCTCATACTTCTTAAAGGTCTTGATCTGCTCTCTGATTTCTTCCTTTTCCTCATCCGACAGAAGGGCCGGATTCAGCTCATAGCCAAAGGTTCCTGCCATGGCTGTGATGCCTCTTGTTTTAAGGCTTGTCACTCTGCCGGTCTGATGATTTGGCACTGCCGATACATGCGCTCCCATTGATGATACCGGATAGAAGAACGATGTGCCATACTGTATTCTTGTACGGTTTATGGCATCTGTATTGTCACTGCACCATATCTGTGGACTGTAGTAGAGCATGCCTGCATCAAATCGTCCACCGCCACCGCTGCAGCCCTCAAGAAGTATATCCGGATATCTTGTCACCAGACGCTCCATAAAATCATACACTCCAAGCACGTAGTCGTATGCAAGATTTCCTGCATATACGTCAGCCATGCTTCTGTTCATATCCCACTTCACGTAGTCGATTTTTCCCTGGTCAAACACTGCGCAGATCTGATTGAAAATATTGTCCCTGACTTCTTTTCTCGAAAAGTCTAAAAGAAGCTGGTTTCTTGAGCGTACAGGAAGCTTTCCCGGAATCTGGATAGCCCAGTCAGGATGCTCTCTGTACAGATTACTGTCCTCATTTACCATCTCAGGCTCAATCCATATTCCAAACTTCACACCCTGCGCATGCACTCTGTCGATGAGCTCTGAAAGTGTTCCGCCAAGCTTTTTCTCATTCACAAACCAGTCTCCGAGTGATGAATTATCATCATCTCTCTTTCCAAACCAGCCGTCATCCATGACCACCATATCTATGCCCAGTGATGCGGCCTCCTTTGCAAGGTCTACTATCGTATCACCGGTAAAGTCAAAGTAAGCAGCCTCCCAGCTATTGATGAGCACCGGTCTTACCTCATGTGCAAATCTGCTCCTGCACACATGCTCACTGATGCAGGTGTGGTACTGATGGGAAAGCTGTGATAAACCGTCTGCCGAGTATGACATAATCACCTCAGGCACTGTAAAGTTCTCTCCTGCCGCAAGCGGATATGAAAACAGCTCATCGGAAAGCCCCATTAAAAGGCGTGTCTGGTTAATCTGGTCCTTTTCTGCCTCACATGAGAAGTTGCCACTGTATACAAAAAGCATACCATAGCAGTCGCCTGCATTTTCTGTAGTATCGCGCTGTGCGAGAATAACCGCCGGATTGTACTGGTGGCTTGAGGTTCCTCTGCGGCTTCCGAATGAAAGTGTGCCGTGTCCTAAGTGTGTGCGCTCAAGATTGCGCTCCATGGCATGCTTACCGTAGAATCTGATCACATCATAATCTCCGTAAACCATATCCAGACAGGCAGCATGAGCCTTTTCAATTGTAATATCCCCACTGCCTGTATTTTTAATGAGCACACTTCTTGTGATGACATCACAAGCCTCAAGCACACCATAAAGCAGATGCACCTCAACGCCTGCGATATCATCGCTAAGAACTATTTCAAGAGTCTGTGCTTCATCATCAGATGCCCACACTGCCGGAAGTCCCTTTAGAGCATATTTTCCGTCTCTGATTTCATGACTCTTATAAAGAAGCTCAACACTCTCAGTACCCTGTTCGTTTTTAATATCAAGCGCAATATTTCTGAAATCGCCTGTGCCAAGTGTCGGATACTCCTGTGGCAGTGCATCAAGCGAATATGTGCGGTTCATGCCTGCTGCGTAAGGATTGCCTGAAAAGCCTCTGTCAGCATATGTCAGCACATAGTCCATATCACATGTGCTTTTTGCTCCATAGTACAGATGCAGCAGATAGCCTAGTCTGTCCACCTGCATCTGATATGTGGTGTGAGCTGTCTGTAAAGTAAAAATTTTCTTGTTTGGATTAAATATAATTGCCATAAAATCACCCCATATTATTGTTAAAATAGTGTTTAAAAATTATCCCTTGATTGCACCGTTTGCAACACCGTTTAATATCTGCTTCTGGCAGATTATATAGAATATAAGTATCGGTATCAAAGCCAGAATATATGATGCAAATGCCAGATTGTAGTTGGTTCCAAACTGTGTCTGGAAATTCAGCTGCGCCAGCGGCAGTGTATTCTGTCCTGTTCCTGACATGATGACAAGCGGTGTCATGACATCATTCCAGGTACCGAGTGCTGTCAGGATGGCTACTGTCGCATGCATAGGCTTCATCATAGGAAATACAACTCTCCAGTATGTTGTCCATGTGCTTGCGCCATCGATGTCTGCAGCCTCCTCAAGTGCCATAGGGATATTTTTCAAGTATCCACTATATAATAATACATTCATTGGCATGTAAAATACAAGATATAAAATGATAACTCCTGCCCTGTTTCCAAGTCCCATCTGCGCAGTCTGCTTTACAAGAGGCATCATGAGAATTGAGAATGGCACAAACATACCGCTTACAATGTAAAGATATATGAAACGGAAGCTCTTTTTCCTTGCCATGCCTCGTCCGATAACATATCCTGCAACCGAATGGATAAGGATTGCGAGAACAATGGTCACAATAGTGATAAGTAAGCTGTTTCCGAGAGAATGCCAGAAATCAGTCACCTTCATAGCCTCTGTGAAGTTTGAAAAGCTCCACTTTGAAGGGAATGAAAGAGCTCCTGCGACATCATTTGTCATCTCACTCGGTTTCTTGAAGGCAATGATAACAGCCATATACAGTGGGAAAAATACGGTTAAGGTTCCCAATATTAAAACGATGGTAAGTACCCAGTTTGTTTTTTGTTTTTTCATTATAACTGCTCCTCCTTCTTATTCATAACGCCCATCTGGAATAGTGAAATAGCCACAATTACAACAAAGAAAATTACTGCGTTTGCACTCTGGAAGCCAAACTGTCCTCCATCCATACCATTTCTGTAAATCAGGTATGAGATTGACTCAGTGCTCTGCGCCGGGCCGCCCTTTGTCAATGACATAATCTGGTCAAATACCATGAGGAAGTTCTTTGTGCTGAGCACCAGATTAATTGTAACAAATGGCATAACGAGTGGAAATGTAACCTTCCAGAACTGCTTCCATTTGCCTGCTCCGTCGAGCATGCTGGCTTCGTAAACATCCTCAGGCACTGTCTGCAGTCCGGATATATAAATGATGGTATTCATGGCAACCGCCTGCCATACCCCGACAATCAGCACACCAATCCATGCATATTTTTCACTCGCCAGAATACTGTTTTGTAAGAAACCGATGTTGAAGGTATTTCCTACTACCGGCAGAATATATGTAAAAATAAAGCTGAAAATGTAACCAATAACCAGTCCGCCAAGGATATTCGGTACGAAATAAACACCTCTTAATGCACTCTTGCCGCGGATATTGCTGTTTAACGCAACTGCCATTACAAGGCTTAATACATTTACAAGTATGGTTCCTGCAATCGCATATTTAAAGGTAAACAGATAGCTCTTTCCGACTCTGGCGTCGGTAAACAGGTCTGTATAGTTTCTAAGTCCGACATAATCATATGAGCCATAACCCTTGTAGTTTGTAAAGCTGTAAATCACACCCTTTATCATCGGCAGTGTGTTGAATGCGAAAAATAAAACCACAACAGGTATCACAACTGCCCAGAATGTCTTGTCCCTATTTGACATTTTCTTTTTCATTTTGCATCCTCCTGTTCCTTCTGGTAATCCTGTACTTCACGAATCAGATCTCTGTTGTAACGCTTCCAGTCTGAATCAAATTTCTTTAAGAACTTCTCCTTTGCATTGTCGCCTGTGTCAAGCAGATATGTCTGAATCATGGCATCCACGCTCATCTCACTTGGATAATGATGATCCTGATAATCCGACATACGGTTGTCCTTTATATACTCCTGCATATCCTTCAGTGTATCCGGTATTGCGAAATCTCCATCCTTGCAGGCAATTCCGCCCTGGTCATCCAGATATGTCTGAATTGTCTCATCGCTGTACAGATATTCAAGCACCTCGTATGCTGCTTCCTTATTTTTGCAGGCCTTCATAACTGAAAACTGTAAATCTATTCCTGAATTTAACACATTGTCAGCCTCATTATCATTTGCCGGGAAAGTAAATGAACCGATATTCATATCAGGATTAACCGACTTAATCTGAGGAATAGCATAGCTTCCTATCGTGTACATGGCAGCTTCACCTCTGGCAAAGGCTGTACATGCGTCATTGTAGCTGTAAGCATATGGATTGTCCTCTGCATAATCAAGCAATGTGCGTATCTTGTCGGCAACCGGAGAATATGCCTCCTCAAATGTCGTATTTCCCATATTTACCTGATTACAGGTGTCTGAATCACAAAGACCTACTGCAAGGGCATTCCACGGTGCCAGACATGTCCATGTATCCTTAAAGCCCAGATACAAAGGAAGTGTTCCGCTTTCCTTTATCTCATCGCACAGTGCTGTAAACTCACTCCAGGTTGTAGGCACCTTCCAGCCATTCTCCGCAAACATATCCTTGTTGTAAAGTACTCCTGCTGCATTTGCGGCATAAGGAAGTGCATAGGTGCCATCCTTTGGAATGAACTCAAGCTCCTTGTCCATATCCAGATATGCCTCTTTTACATTGTCCACTGCATCCAGATCTGATATATCCTCAAACAAATCTGCATCCAGGAAATTTGAATAATTGATATCTCCACCTATTGCAATGATGTCCGGATAATCCTCACGGATGAAGCGTGTCTTTAAAATAGTCATAGCCTCGTTCGGAGAGGAGATAGTCAGATGAATATCATCATGAGTCTCATTAAATTGCTTCTCAATCTTCTCGAAAGCCTTAACAGCCTCCGGCTTATAAGAAACCACCTCAATCTCAGTTTTTCCGTCCGCCCGCTTTTCATTTCCACATCCGGTCAGTCCTGTCGTGCACATTCCGAGTGCCAGCACAACCGCCATAGCCTGACAAATCTTTCTTTTTGCCATATTTTTTCACTCCTTTTCTGTTTTATTTGCTCTTTTTCCTGATAAACCGATTATAACATACCATTATGCATACAATAAATACCTTTATTTTTGCTTTTTTATACCAATATGCTATAAAACATGCTATAATTGCATATAATGTCGCATAAGGGTATATTTATAGTATTAATCAATAAGGAGTGACTCACATGGACAAGCTTTCCTTCAATATTTTTCCAAATGTAAATTTCATAGATTTGTGTATGTACCAGTTCGGCCACGAGCAGTGCGAACCGGGACACTCATTTGGTCCTGCCACAAGAAACCACTATCTATTCCACTATGTACTGTCCGGCACCGGCACTCTGATGGCCGATAATGCAAAGGGCATTACACAAACCTACAACATAAAAAGCGGGCAGGGCTTTCTGATTTTTCCCAGCCAGATAAATACCTATATCGCAGATGACAAGCTTCCTTGGGAATACATATGGATTGAGTTTGACGGTCTGCGCGTCAAGGAGGCTCTCACCACAACAGAGCTTACCAAAAATAATCCTGTATATCACACACACTCAAAGGATATCCGCGAAAAACTTGTTGAGGAAATGCTCTACATCACAAGGCACCCCTCAGAATCACCGTATCACCTGATTGGGCATATGTACCTTTTTCTGGATTATCTGATGCAGTCAGCCAAATCATCAAAACTCGTTTCAGGTGGGAAAATGAGTGATTTTTATATAAAAGAAGCGATGAATTATATCGAGCAGAATTTTCAGAATGATATATCAATCGAAGATATTGCCAGAGTCTGCGGCATAAACCGAAGCTATCTGGGCAAAATTTTCAAAAATTCCGTCGGACATTCACCTCAGGAATTTCTCATGAATTATCGTATGATAAAGGCCACAGAGCTTTTAAAGCTGACCTCCTTGTCCATCGCAGATGTTGGTTCTGCAGTTGGATACGAAAATCAGCTTCATTTCTCACGCGCCTTTAAAAATATCTACGGAGTGGCTCCGAGGGAGTGGAGGAACGAGCATAAATAAGCTCACTGTTCATCCTTCACAAATTCATTTACATTGTCAGGGGTCACCTTCTCATACGGCAGATAAACATACTTTTTATCCTCAAACTTTATGTTTTTCATGCTGCCCCCGGTGGCTGCCAGATAGGCAAGCTGAGCCATAGCCCTTGCCTGTCCCTCCTTGTCATTATAAACTGTTGCCGCAAGCTTCGACTGCTGCACTGCTTCAAGCCCATCGTCTGTGCCGTCCACTCCAAAAAATGCAGGTACATTCGACTCCGTCACACCAAGCTTTTCGTATGCGTCTATCGCTCCGAGTGCCATTGCATCGTTGTTTGCAATAACCAGCTCTATGCTGTTTTTATACTGACCTATAAGCTGTGTCATACGGTTCTGCGCCTGAGCACGATTCCAGTTTGCTATCTGACAGCTCAGCTTTTCTATCTGAAGACCGTTATTCTTCATGCTCTCTGTCACACTCTCTGTCCTGACGATGGCATCCTGATGCCCCATCTCTCCCTCCAGGATGACGTACTGTATCCTGCCATCACCGTTTTTATCCACACCCGGATTATTCTTTATATAATCGGCAATTAGTTCCCCCTGCATCTGACCTGACTGCTTTGCCTTGGCCCCGACATAGTACAGCTTATCCCAGCGATTTAAATCCTCATCAACCGGCTCCCTGTTAAAGAAAATAATCGGGATGTCATTCTCCATTGCAGCATTTATAATATGCGACAAATCTGTTCTGTCTGCCAGATTAATACACAGCACATTGCAGCCGTCCTCTATCATCTCCTGCACCTGGTCATCCTGTGCACGCTGTGAGCCTGCAGCATCCATGATTGTCATGCTGATATCGTATTTGTCTGTATCAAGACTTGCGCACTCCTTTTTGAAAGTTTCTATCAGCTCCCCGATAAATGTATCCTTCTGGTCATAGCAGGTCACGCCTATATATATCTGTTTTTTCTCGTCAACTCTTGTGTTGCTGCACGAGACAAATGACAATATCAGTGCAAAACACAGTATCATCATGGTATTTCTTATTCTGCTTCTCATTTATTGTTCCCCCACTACTGGCTGATTGCATACAAAAGCTTCTTGTTTTCTTCATCAAACAGATTTTTTCTGGTAAGAAGCTGGTAAGATACCGGCTTTTCCTCTACTGAATATTTTCTACTGCCACGCAGCATATCGACCAGCCCTACAACACTTTTGTATCCGGCAGCAAATTCATCAGGTGTGATAAGAGCCTCTGTCCAACCCGAATCGAGATAATATATGGCTTCTGTTGAGTTTCCTATCCCATATACCAGTGCACCCTGCAGATTATTATCAGAGGCTTCCTTTGCCGCCTCAACTACACTTGCATCATCTATTGCTAGAACTATGTCAACCTTTCTCTGTGACTGCAGATTTATTTTCTCCCCGGTATCCGAAACACCTGATACAATCCACATCACAACACAGCCGCTCTCCGCGAGAGTATCCTTTATGCCATCAATGCGTTTTTTACAGGCATCGGATTCAGTGTTTTCACAATAGATTCCTATTTTTTTACCTGAAAGTGTTCCGTTGTTGTCAGCAAGAAGCTTTTGTGCCAGTTTGGCACCCATGCTGTACTGGTCAAACTCCACTGTATTTAACGACTTAAAGCTCTCGCTTCCCGCCTGGTCTCCGACTACCATTATCGGTGTCTTTTTATTTATCCGGATAAGTGTATTAAGGCTTTTTTCTTCTGTCATTTTTTCTGCTGTCGGCTTGAAAACGACCGCATCAGCTTTTTTGTTTATCTCCTGCTTTATGACATCAATTTCATCTGACATATTGTTCAGATTTTCCTTACTTATCATAACTACATCCACACCATACTCAGAGGCCGCCATTTTCATGCCATATTTAAACGCAGCACTGTGGCTTTCATCTACATCAGCCATCACAACTGCAATACGCTCCGGTTTCTCATTGAGCTTATTGTATGCGATAAAACCTATTCCTATCACAAGTAGTACTCCAAGCAGCAGCTCTGTTATGATGAAGTTTCTCTTATTCTTGCTCATATTTGTCCATTTATTTTTCACTGTCACTCTCACACCTCCCATGCAGCAAGGGAATTGTACTTACTTCATACTATATGATGCTCCTCAAATCGAAGTCTGTTTTCCTCTGAATAGACAATTGCCGGGATTTTGATCGTCACAACTGTTCCCTCATCAAGCTCACTTTCTATATGCAGGCCATAGCGCTCTCCAAACAGTATCTTTATCCTGTTATTTACATTGACAAGCCCCACTCCCGAGCCCTTCTTGTGAACCCTGTCCGTATTTGTCAGCAAAAGCGGAATTTCATTCTCCGGAATGCCCATTCCGTTGTCTGATACCGTTATGATGATATCCTCTCCCACTTTTTGGCCTCCGACCACTATCTCTCCGAAATCGTCCAGCTCTCTGATTCCGTAATTTAGTGCGTTTTCCAAAATCGGCTGAAGCACCAGCTTCACCGCACAGTAGTCCATTATTTCCTCGTCTACCTCAAAGCTCACCTCAAATTTGTTCTTATAGCGCACCTTCTGAATATTCATGTAGCTTTTTGCGTGCAAAAGCTCATCGCGTACAGTTATTATGGTATGTCCCTTCGACAGACTGATACGGAAAAGCTTTGCAAGCTGCGTAATCATAAACGAGGCCTCCTCGTTTTTGCCTCCTTCAATCATCCATGTGATGGAGTCAAGAGTATTGTACAAAAAGTGTGGATTAATCTGGCTTTGAAGCACATCAAGCTCGCTCTTTCGCCTCTCGTTCTGCTCCCATACAACCTTTTTCATAAGCTCATTGTTCTGCTTATATGAATTGCGTATAGAGTATCCCAGATGCCGTATCTCTGAGGAACCACCTACATAAATATCTGCTTCATTGCCATTCTCATACCTTTTCACAGAATCATCCAGCTTCATTATCGGCTTTGAAATATGTATAGATATCACTCTGTTTATCCACACAAACATCATAGCCATAATAATCATTATAACAAAAACAAACTGCTTCACATCCGCCATCTTATTGGTAAAGATGGAGTATGGCATCACACATACAAGCTTCCAGCCTGTGTAGCTGATTGTATCTACCATAATCTTACGATGCACTCCATTCAGATAATCATCATATATACTGTTTTGCGACTTTGCCGCAACCTCGCTGTTTTCCGGAACATCTCCATCAAACTGTATCTGATGCGGATGGTAAATAATATTGCCCTTTGCATCACACAGATAATAATACTGTCCTTTTCCCGAAGTATTTATCCTCTCAAGCATCCTTGATACACTCGAATAATCCATGTCCACAAGCAGCACACCCATCTGTGATTCTGAACCGGAAGTCAGCTCCACGGCACGGCTTGATGATATGACCAGATGATATCTCATAGAACCATCGTCAAACAGATTCTGTACATGAGGTGTTGAAAAATGTATATTTTCCATGCGCTCCATAGCTTCTATGAACCAGTCCTGTTTTGTCACATCCGGGTCCTCCTTCTGGGACACGACAGGCTCTGCAGCTATAAGGCTTCCATACTGATTATACAAGGCAATACTGCGCAGATATTCCTTGTTTGATTCATAGAGCAGGCTCATGCCATCGTGTATGCTGTCAGACTGCTTTAAAATATCATTCTCCTTTATTACATTATAATACGCCGCATCCGAAACCTGCCTCATATTGACCAGATAGCTTTCCACACTGTCTATTGTCTGGTCCATCACCTTATGATTGCTCTCTATGATACTGTCCTGCGATGCATCGGCAAATTTTATATACATCACCACAACTGTGACAAGCATTATTGCAAGCGACAGCAGTGAGAATGAGAGCATTATTATGGATTGTATATTGCCTGGTTTATACCTTATTCTTCTCATACTCTGTCCTGTACCTGGATGGGGAAACCCCATACTTTCTCTTAAAAACATAACTGAAATAGTTCGGATCCGCATAGCCTACATTCTGGGCTATGACATAGCTCTTGTCGTCTGTCTCCACAAGCATTCTGGCAGCCTTGTCCATTCTGTAATCAGTCAGATACTCCACAAACGAGCTGCCGGTTTCCTTCTTGAACAGACTTGAAAAATACGAGTTAGATACTCCTAACTCCTTACATGTATCGTCAAGTCCAAGGTCCATACTTCTGTAATTCCTGTGCACATAATCCTTTGCACTGTCTATGAGTGACTTCTTGGAGTTGTATCTGGCATCAGCCATATCATCATGCAGCTTGCTTGAAAAATCCAAAAGCCACTGCTTGAGCACTACCGGCTCAAAATTGGAGAGCTCATTATAAAGCCTGCCTACACTTCCCGATATTTCCTGCGCATTTAGCTCATTATTGCTCATGAAGTGATATAGCTCACTGATCAGCTCCATTACTGCCACATGGTAGTTCTCAAGTGACTGCTGCGACATAAAATTGTGCTGCATATACGCTTCAACAGCCTGTCCCACATCCTCTATCTTGCCGATACAAATCATTTTAAATAAATATGACAGCTCATTTCCCTCATCGCCATCCTTTGATATACGTCGCTGTGGCTCAACCTCTGTCATGTTTATTGCCCTGTTGCTGCCATAAAGCACCCTGTAGGATACTGCCTCCCTCGCACTCTGATAAGAGCTCACCAGCTCCTGTACATTTTCGCACACCTGTCCGATTCCGACCGTCACCTTTGCCCCCATTACATGATTTACATATTTGCAGAATCTGTCGCACTCATCTGTCAGCTCAGAGATATCCTCCTGCTGCACAAGCTGGGCTATCATGACCGTATCACCGAGATAGTTAAAAATCCTGCCATTCCAGCGCTCCTTTAAATCAGCCTGTGCCTGTCTCTCTACTGACACTGTAAGCAGTCTGATATCCATGCCCTGCGGCATCTGACTTGCGGAGGTATGTATGATAATACAGCAGTAATATGGTCCCTCAAGGCTAATCTTATAGTCACTCATGTACCTGCCCAGCTCATTTTCCGGTATGCGTCCCTCGATAAGTGTCGTATAAAAGTTTGACTGCAAAACAGGCAGTGATGCTGCATAATACTGCTTCAATATGTCTGTGTTTTTCTTCTCGTTCAGCTCATCATCCAGCTTTGTCTTAAGCTTTTTGAATACCTCCGTGATTTCAGCCAGATTGAGTGGCTTTAAAATATACTCCTCTATCTCGAGATGTACTGCCTCCTTTGCATACTCAAAATCGTCGAAGCCTGTGAAAAGCAAGAGCTTCGTCGCAGGAAACCTCTGCCTGATGTTACTGCACAGCTCAAGTCCGTCCATGTAAGGCATACGTATGTCAGTCATCACAACATCCGGCTGCATGTCCTCCATCATCTCAAGCGCCTTGAAGCCATTTCCCGCATGTCCTACCACATGAAAACCAATCTGCTCCCATGATACCTTTCTCTCTATTACCTCTATTACATCCTCTTCGTCATCAACCAGTAATAATGTATACATTTTATTTCTTCTCCCTGCTATACCGGGTAACTATTCTGAATAGTTACTCTGTTTATACTATATTATACCACATCTGATAAATTCTTTTGTAGCTTTATATAAACAAAAGTGTAACTGTTAAAGCAAAAAGCAGAGATGCCACCATGACATCTCTGCTAATCATTTTGGAAGTATGAAAAAGAATTTTTCTTGCGATATTATTTCTTCTGAACGTATTTCAGACAGTCAAGTGTAACTGCTACAAGAATGATAATTCCTGAGAATACGAACTGAAGGTTTGTATCAATACCAAGGATTGTAAGAGAGTATGTGAGTGCTGTGAAGATACATACACCGGTTACAACACCTGATATCTTACCGATACCACCTGTGAATGATACACCACCAACTACACAGGCTGCGATTGCGTCCATGTCCCAGCCCTGTCCATAAGCTGCTGAGCCTGAACCAACCATTCTTGCACACTCAAGCCATGAGCCAAATCCATAAAGGATACCGGCCATAACGAATGCGCCGAGAGTTACTGCAAATACTGAGATACCTGAAACTGCTGCTGCCTCCGGATTTCCTCCTACTGCGTAGAGGTTTTTACCAAATGTTGTCTTGTTCCAGATAAACCATACAATTGCGATTGCTGCTACTGCCCAGATGATGATGGTTGGGAAACCATTTACCTTTGGAATAATCATGTTAGGGATGACCGGCTCAATAGCACCGAATGAAACTCCCTTTGTAGCATATGTTACGATACCGAAGATAACAAGCATGTTGGCCATGGTTGAAATAAACGGATGCATCTTAAACTTCGCTGTAAAAAATCCTGCAATACTTGTGAAGAATGTACAAAGCACGATACATGCAATTAATGCGATAACCACTCTTGCACCTGTAGGTACTCCTGTAAAGTCAAATATATGACCGAATACAGAGCCTGTATTGATACCCTGATGCATGATGATTGTGGCTGTTGTCATACCCATACCAACCATTCGTCCAACAGAAAGGTCCGTTCCTGTTAAGAGGATAAGTCCTGCAACACCAAGTGCTAAGAACATTCTCGGTGAAGCCTGCTGAAGAATATTCAGTATGTTGTTGTATGTCAGAAGAGGTGTGCCCTTCTTTATCGGTGTTATGATACAAAGTGCTATGAATATAAGTATAATCGCAATATAGAGACCATTCTGTAACAGGAAGTTTCTCTTATTGAATGTATACTTGTAATTCTCCCATTTCTGAGCTCTTTTCTCCATAAATGTGAACTTTGAAAGACGAAGCATATCAATCAGGTGATACTTGTAGCTGTATGCCTCATGCTTTTTGTCCTTGATCGTCTGATACTCTTTCTCGAGCTCAAGCTTCTCATTTGAAATACGATTCTTGTGTACGTAGTTTTCTTCCTTTATCTCGGTGCTGTCTGATGTCTTTGCAAGAGCAGCCTTGTGCTTTTTATCAAGCTCTGCCATTCTCTCATTATGAGCAGCAAGCGCCTCTGCCTTTTCCGCCTCACAGCTTGCCTTAACGGCATTGTAATACTTTGAATCAAAATTTTCCTTTAAATAACTTTCAGCCTTGGCGATGAGCTTTGAAATCTCATCCCTGTTCTTTGCCTCAACAGCCTTTGCCTTTGCAAGCTCTTTCTCGCAGGCTGCTATTTCTGACTCTTTCTCGCCCTTTGAAAGAGTTTTATCTCTCTTGATGCCTGCTATCGCTGACTGACACTCTACAACCCTTGTAGTTCCGTCTTTTCTGAGTGCATCAATTTCTTTTTGTATTCCACCAACATATTCGTCGATAGGCTGGCGCAGAGCACGCTCCTGCTCAGCCGTTAAAATCTTACTATTAGCCATATCCGTCTTCTCCCTTTATTATAGGTACTTTGCACTGAGTCTCAGCAACTCTTCCTGATTTGTTTCCTTTGTATTGACAATTCCTGAGAGCCGTCCGTTTGACATGACTCCGATACGATTTGTTATACCAAGGATCTCAGGCATCTCAGATGAAACTACAATGACTGTCTTACCCTGCTTTGCCATATTGATTATAAGCTCGTAAATCTCATATTTGGCACCTACATCGATACCTCTTGTAGGCTCATCCATCATGAATATCTGCGGTCCTCTTTCAAGCCATTTACCAAAGATAACCTTCTGCTGGTTTCCTCCTGACAGAGCCGAAATCATATCCTCCGGTCCCATACACTTTGTGTGCATAATCTTTATCTCATCAGAGGTGGCCTTTGTCATCTTGCTGTCTGAAAGTGCCGGTCCATTCTTATAAGAACCGAGATTTGCGATTGTTGTGTTAAAGGTGAGATTTCCCTTAAGGAAAAGTCCATTTGCTTTTCTTTCCTCTGTGATAAGTGCGAAGCCATAGTCCATAGCCTCCTTTGCACAGGTGAAATTCATAAGCTGGTTCTTAAAATATACTCGTCCCGCAGCTCTTGTCCTGATTCCGAAAATCGTCTCAAGAAGCTCTGTACGACCTGCTCCGACAAGTCCGTATAGTCCAAATATCTCCCCCTCATGCACATCAAATGTGATGTCCTGCAGATGTGGCTCGTACTTTGTCGAAAGATGCTGTATTGACAAGATTACATCCTTTGGTTTGTTGTCTACCGGAGGGAATCTGTTCTCCAGTACTCGTCCAACCATCGCTGCAATCAGTTCATTCATATTTGTTTCTTTTGTGCTCTTTGTCATGACCAGATTTCCATCTCTAAGAACCGAAATCTCATCACAAATCTCAAAAATCTCATCCATCTTGTGAGAAATATAGATAAGTGAAATACCCTGGTCACGAAGCATCCTCATCATCTGGAACAGCTTTTCAACCTCCTGTACCGTAAGTGATGATGTAGGCTCATCCAATACTATAACCTTTGAGTTGTATGATATTGCTTTTGCAATCTCACACATCTGTCGCTGTGATACTGACATGTTTTTCATCGGCTGCTCGAGATTAACTGTCATTCCCAGCTTTCTGAATAATTCAGACGCTTCTTTTTTCATGCGTCCCTCATCAATCATACCAAATGAATTGACCGGATATCTTCCGAGAAACAGATTGTCTACGACATTTCTCTCAAGACACTGGTTCAACTCCTGATGCACCATCGCTATTCCATTTTCCAGTGCATCCTTAGGACCTGAAAAGCTTACCTCTTTTCCGTCCAGATATATAGTTCCCTCGTCCTTCTGGTATGTACCAAAAAGACATTTCATCATTGTCGACTTACCGGCTCCGTTCTCCCCCATGAGACCCATTACAGTACCTTTTTTCACATCTAAATTGATGTGGTCAAGAACCCTGTTTCGTCCAAATGACTTGCTCATGCCACGAATCGATAAGATGTTTTCATTATTCTTATCGCCCATACTTCCTGCTCCTAACTCTATATTTGCTGTCGTCTGTATACACTTTATTTTGGGGAGAGATTTTTCCCTCCCCAACTAAGTGCTTTAAATACTTTTACTGGTTCAAAAGAGCTGTATAAGAAGCTGCATTATCTGTCTTAACCATGTTGATTGCGAATGCATCGTACTGGCTTGGATTTCCAAGTCTGTTTGTGATATTAGACTCTGTCTGTCCATCACCACCGATGTACTCAACATCAAGATTTAAGAGATCATCATACTTCTGTAAGAGTGGCTGATATGTAGAGCTTAAGAAGTTATCTGAAGCATTGTAGATATTCAGCCATACCTTCTTTGTAGGGTGCTTTGCTGAATCAAGCTGTGTTGAAACAGGTGCCCATACAACTGTTGAATCTGTGAAATCCTTGTAGTTATCTGCTGTAACTGCTACGTTTAATGCGTAGTAAGATCTCTCATCATCCTTGTAAACATATACATCATCGCTTAATACGTTTCCTGCATCATCCTCTGTGCCGATACCTGTATCAATATCTACACCATCGAGTGCGTTTCTAAGTACACGAAGTGTGAGGTAAGCCTGAACATCAGCATGCTGGCTGATTGTTCCGCCATAGCCCTCTGCGATAGCTGCTACTGCATCACTGTTGGCATCGTATCCGAATGTTGGAACCTTGTTGTCCTTTGACCATGCATTGAACATTGACATTCCCATTCCATCGTTGTTAGAAACAACTACGTCGATTGACTCGCCAAATGATGATGACCATGTTCCGATTGCATTTCCTGCTGTAGCTGCATCCCATGTAGCTCCTGCTGAGTTCTTCATCTCCTGTGAAGCAAGCTCTCTTACTACATAGTCTTTGCCGTTTACAGTAATCTTGCCGTCCTGAACCTCAGCTGCTTTTCCGTCTGAGTTTGTTCCTGCTGGAGCACTGTCAATCTCGCCGCTCTTGTCTACGCCTGTTCCAAGAGCTTTACGAACACCTCTTGTTCTTGCAATTGAATCGTTGTGTCCGATATCACCGATTGCAAGTACATATCCGATAACTCCATCCCCATTTCTGTCGATCGTATCGATGTTCTTCTCGATATACTCTTTTACCATTTCTCCCTGAAGTTCAGCTCCCTGATTAGCATCGAAACCTACATAATAGGTATCCTTGTTGTAGTTGAGTGCTGTTGTGTCAAGCTCTCCTGTTGAGCTGTTTGATGGCTGACGGTTAAACCACACAAGTGGCTTGTCCTTGTTTGCAACATCTGATGTCGTTGTGCTGCTTCCCCCTTTCTGTGTATCAGAAGAACCCCCATCTGATCCACAAGCGGCCATTGACGCTGCCATAGCAGCTACCATCATGATTGCAACAAATTTTTTCTTCATATATTTTTGTCCCCCTTTGTTTTGTTGGTAAGGCTAGTATACAAAAATATTTCGTGAATCACTATAGAATATTTTTCGATAAACATTAAAAATTTTACTGTTTTTCGTCATGTAGACGAAAATTTTCTAGTTTTTGTTTTTTCGCTACGTTATATTGTTCAACTTTAACAAAAACGGGCTTTCCGCTTTGTCCTTATTACTTCCTTTGCTCCGTCACTCACAAACATTCCAATCCCTCTTTTCTTATACAAAATTCCTGCATCCACAAGTATATTTATGCCCTTTGCCGCTGTAGACGGATTTATCGCATACAGCTTTGCAAGCTCGTTTGTGCTCGGCACGCGCTCATCCTCCAAAAGCACATCCCGCAGTATGTCGTTTTCTATCATTTCGCTTATCTAAATATAGATTGATTTCTCCTGATTCAGAATTTCATTCACATGCTCCGCCTCTTTTCTATACAAATAGAAAACGTTATACGTATGGCTGTATGTACAGTTTACGTTTGGTATATGGTTAAAGTATGCTGTACGTATAAAATACTTAGAACAAGTTGTCAGTGATTGAATGAATTACGGGTACAAAAAAGCACCATTTATAGGTGCTGAAAATAAAGAAAACTATAAGCAATACTTATTGTAGCATGTGTAAATTTACACTTCAATCACAGAGATGTGCCAATATTATGTCATAGCATAATAAAAGGGATTAGATGAACACTATCTAATCCCTAAAGGTTATGGTGTAACGATATTTAGTTTCTCTATTGCAACTTCAGTGTCAAGTACATTATTCTCAAAGAAATAGAAAGTAATTTCTTGACCAGCCTCTAAATATGTAATGTCGAGAGATGATTTGTTGCAATTTAATGTAATATTGGTACCATCAAAAAAATTATTTTTTTGACTGATATCAACACAGATTTTTTTTTGAGAGTTATCTATGGATGTGATGATACCGTTTGAATGGAACCAATGAGTATTATCATCTCCGGAAATAGCATTTTCTTCCATAATAGAATCTCCTTTCATGGAACCATTTTTATGTATGAATATCACAACAATTCCGCTTAATATTAATACAAATATTAGAATAAGTAGTCGCTTTTTTTTATCCATTAAAAGTTGTACCTCGCAAATCAGTCCAGTTTCCAAAATCTAAATTTATCGTAGTAGTGCATCTCCTAAATACCCCAGACCACGTTGGATATTTGCTCCTGCTCTATCGATAGCACCCGCTATAATAATTGCGGCAACTATAATTGCAGTCGCTATAATAATTTTACCTATTAGATGTTGA
>OHPP01000408.1_pt1 | contig 31577 bp, 30 predicted proteins | sample 1577731 | NCBI WGS metagenome assembly OHPP01 (sample SAMEA3879536, study PRJEB24766) | human gut metagenome | biome: human-associated habitat; feature: feces | place: USA | collected 1985/1987
ACGGTATCATCTGCCGGTCTTCCAGCTTTCCACAGATAGCAGTATCTGCATACAGACCATAGACACTTTGTTTATTTTCGCGGAACTGATTACAGTTATGATTATTTTTACCCAGAATTCCCAGCAGATGGAACATAAGCTGATGCGCTATAATCTGGAACTGGAACATATTGCATCCACTGATCCTCTGACCGGACTTTTTAACCGCTGGCAAATGTGTAAATATCTTGAAAAAACCATTTCTCAATATTCCCAGCACAAAATACAGTCTCTTACGGTTGCCATGGGTGATATTGACTTTTTCAAACATGTAAATGATACTTACGGACATGACGCCGGGGATGAAGTCCTTCGCACACTCTCCCGGCTGTTTCGCACGATTATGGACGAAAAAGGGTACGTCTGCCGCTGGGGCGGAGAAGAATTCCTGTTTGTATTTCCCGACATGGATATGGACGAGGTTCAGCTTTTGATGTCTGACCTTCTGGATGATATCCGGCACACCCCTGTATTATACGAACGCAAACTGATTCGTGTAACCATGACATTCGGAGTCGAAGAATTTGGCAGAAATCATACCATGGAATCTGTCATCCAGGAAGCCGACCGCAAGCTTTATCTCGGCAAAGAGAGTGGGCGGAACCGGGTGATCTACTGATTTTATGCCATCTCACCCACCCGGTGGATTTCCGTTCTTTTTCTGAGGAAATCCAAAAATCTGTCACATACGACGGTATATACAGATCCCATCACATTGAATATAATTCGCAGCGCCACTGCCGTACCTGCACCGAATAACCCCGATGCGATCGACAGTGCGCCAAACGTATTAAATACGGTCTGCCATGCATATCCTGCAGAATAACCCACACCAATTCCACCGATCATCCCGATATACGGATACATGGATTCCGGTAACACATGATACAAAACAAGAAAGATCATGCACCCCACAATATTAAACGGTCCCCTGCGTTTTGCACGCTCCACACTGTCCTCATGAAATGGAAGACATACAGACATGCAGGCGATTCCCGCCCACATGGCACGCGGCCATCCGAGCAGTGACACGATCAGCAGTGCCGAAGAAACAATCAGTGTCAGCTTAATATACCACCAGTTCCGCGCGGAACGTACATCAAATTCCCGGAACAGATCCAGAAATGTCCGGTGGTATGGGCGGTTTTTCTGATTCTTATAAAATACAGCCATACAGATTCCCATACCAATCAGCAGACTGATCACACGCAGCACATAGGCATGCCCGCTCACATCATACCCCTGCAAAAGCAGATATCCAAGGACAAACGTGGACTGGTTTGACATGATCACATTGTGGCATCCGAAAATCATGAGAATCAGAATACATGCCACATTCACAAAAAATGCCGGAACCGGATGCATCATATTGGTAATTCTCGGTCCTGCGATTAAAATTCCAAAAATTCCCGCAATACAGAGCAGCCCATGACTGGTACGCACCCCGAAATCTGCCTGCCGGAGCACAAGTACTGCCAGCAGCACGACCACTCCCGGTACACTGTTATCTGCACCGAATATTTTACTAAACAGTGTAACCACAGCGACGCAGAATGCCATAACAAGATAGACTTTAAAATTATAGATCAGGATATGTCTGCGTTTTTCTTTTTTGTCTGTTGTGTTTTTGATCAGCTGTTTTGAGCCAACTGAACTCAGTTGTAGTTCCTGGTAAAAAGTCATCGTCTGATTCCCCCTCGTTTTTTTAATAAAAAAGTACGCTGGCTTTGTGGTGCAACGATATCACAAAGCGTAGCGTACTATACCTCGATTTTTAAAAAACGTCAAGGATACGTCCTGTTTTTTTTAGATTTTGTTTAGAATTATTTTAGATTTTTCCCATCTGAAAAAGCATTTCCCACTTTTTCGCCCAGCACATAATACTCATTGTTGAACGGATCAAATGTGATCGGCTGTACTTTTGCCACATCTACTTTTCCGTCGGTCATTGCAGCTTCATCCACACTGACATTGACAATCTCCGCTACCAGTCTGCAGCTTTCCGGATCATAACTTTTTACTTTGCACTCTGCACAGACTGCCAGTTCATTGATGATCGGAGCGTCTACATTTGCACTCTTTGTCACGGTAAAACCTGCTTTGTCCAGTTTTCCTGCCACATTGTTTGCAGATTCGATTCCCACATAATCACAGGCTGCCACATGCTTTGCATCTGCCATGCTTACGGTAAATGCCCCGGTTCTCTGGAAATTCTTTGTTGTCTTATGTCCGGCACTGATGCAGAAAGAAATCTCGTTTCCTTCACTGATTCCGCCCCATGCTGCGTTCATTGCATTCGCCGTGCCGTCCTCATTGTATGTTGCGAGAATAAATACCGGCTGTGGATAGGTGTATGGTTTTGCTCCAAAATCTTTTCTTGCCATATTAATTCACTCCTTTTCGTGCTCTGTTTTGAATTATTTGGAAGGATGAACTCCTTCCTCTGTTTTATACCTCACATTTTTGCAGGAATCAAGAGGGGGCAGGACATATACAGGTTTTTTGTGGGATTATGTCCCACGGCTTTTGCTTCTTGGGACATATGTAGATTTTGTGAGCAATTATGTCCCATAACTTCTGGTGTCTGGGATATATAGAAGATTTTTCCGGAGCTATGTCCCTCTTTCTTGGACACACGGCACTTTTTCTCCTGCTTTTTCGCTATATGTCCCTCTTCTTTAGACTTACGGGACTTTTTCCTCTGCTTTTTCTTTATATGTCCCTCTTCCTTGGACTCGCGGGACTTTTTCCTCTGCTTTTTTCTATATGTCCCTCTTCTTTAGATTCGCGGGACTTTCTCCCCTGCTTTTTTACATATGTCCCATCTAGGTTCTGCAATAGCATGAAATGAAGGTGATATACTTTTATATGCCCCAAAATTATATAGCTAAATACAGTTCGCACTCCAAGATTTCACACAGGCAAAAATGGCATTTTATATAATTATATCTCTGCACATACTTTGCCAAGTTTTTTTGCATATTCATAAAGCTGCCTATTTTTTTCATTATAAGGACCAAATTCTGTCAATGCGCAAATGCAGGCATCACAGTCATCGAGCATCTGTTTTGCCCGCAAAAAGGTTTCTTCCGAAACCGGAAAGAATGCTTTTTCCGAAAAAACACAAGCGGCAAGTGCAGATGCCGCTGCGTACTCCACATCATTTTCCTGCAGAATGCCTGCTGCAAACGGAATATTCTGCCGCTGCAGGCGGTTGTAAACCGCAAGCCCTGTTCCACCACCGCCAATCACAAATACCTCCGGAATTCCTTCCGGTCTTTCCATAAAAACCTGTCCGGTCTGCGGTTCAAACTGCTGTGGCTTTACACCATACAACTGCTGCACGTAGTTCCCGGAAAAGATTTCCTCTGGTGTCCCGACCCGGTCAATACGGTCCCCTTTTACACACGCAATGGTGTCCGAAATTTTCTGTGCCAGATCCAGTTCATGCAATGACATGATAACTGCCAGGTTTTTCTTCCGTGCCAGCATGCGGATGGTTGTAAGAATGTCCAGTTTAAATCCCATATCCAGATAGGAAGTCGGTTCATCAAGAATCAGAACCTGTGTGTCCTGGCAGATCGCCCGCGCCAGCATAAGTCTCTGCCTCTGCCCATCACTGATTCTCCGGAAATCCTGCTGCTGCACTTCCCCGGCATGCACCAGGGCAATCGCCTCGTCCACCTTTTTCCAGTCCTGTTGTGAGAGGATACCAAGCCTCCCCGTGTACGGGTAACGCCCGGTTGCCACCACATCCCTGCCGCTTAACAGTTCCGTGTGGATGCGCTCCGTCATGACCATCGAAAGATGTCTGGAAATTTCACTGTCCGTCAGTTCCCGCATGGATTCTTTTCCCAGAAAAACACTGCCGCCAATGGTTTTAAGCTGTTTGGTGATGGTCTTTAAAATTGTCGATTTTCCGGAGCCGTTTGGTCCGATCAGTGTGAGGATTTCCCCTGGCCGGACACCCAGATTGATATTTTTAATCAGGGGAATCCGGTCGTATCCTACGGTCAGATCACGCATCGTAAGCTGCTCGTCATCGTTTGGTATATCTTGCGCAGGAAACTGCCCTGGCTCCTTTAGCATATTCTGCCCGTTATGTTGTTTTCCGTTTTCTTCTTTCATCACTTTCCAATTATTTTCCATCTGCATTTTTGTGTCTGCTCATAGTAACTTTCTTCCTACCTTTGCGTCCTTATCCGTTTTGGCTTTCTGTCTGCACATTATTTGTCTTCCACGATTCATCACATCCGCTGCTTTCGCAACATTGCCGCAATTACCACCGGCACTAAAAATACCGCCGTCACCGAACTGATACTGATCTCTGTCGGTGCAAACACGGTCCGTGCAATCCCGTCACAGAACAGCGTAATCACTGCGCCGCCGAGAAAACATCCCGGAATTAGAATAATCGGTTTTGCCGTGTGGGTTGCCAGTTTAATCAGATGTGGCACCGCAATTCCGACAAACGAAATCGGTCCGGCAAACGCGGTCACACATGCCGACAGCAGACTTGACAGTAAAATCAGTGCAATGCGCAGTGCTTTTACATTTACGCCCATATTTCTGGCATAGGACTCGCCCATCTGATAGGCACTGATCGGTTTTGCAAGCCCGAAGGTAATCACAACCGTGATTCCAACAATTATGACCATGATGCGAATGTGCTCCCAGCTCATACCGGAAAAACTTCCCATTGACCAGTTGTGAAGATTGACAATATTGGAATCATCCGCAAACGTCACACAAAAATCCGTAATCGCCGAACAGATATAACCAATCAGGATACCGCACACTACAAGAAGCGACATATTCGATACCCGAAACGAAATCAGAAGGACAAATCCCATGGCAAGCAGTGAACCGGCAAATGCAGCTACCACCATTCCAAGGGAACTGACCATAATCCCTTTTTCCAGAAGAAATATCATGGTCAGTGCCACGACAAGTTTGGCTCCGGAGGAAATCCCAAGCACATACGGTCCTGCAATCGGATTCTGGAAAAAACTCTGCAGCAGAAAACCGGATACGGAAAGTGCCCCTCCGAGCAGAACTGCAGCAATGATACGGGGCAGACGGATTTTCCAGACAATCTGATACTGTGTGGAATCCGGCTGATGTTTTGTCAGCACGTCCAGAAAATCAAAAAAAGACATTTCCACACTTCCGACACCGATATTCCAGAAAAACAGAATTGCCAGCAATAGAATAATCACCACAAAAGAAACCAGATAGCGGAGCGTTCTGTTTGTTTCTGTCCCGGAATTATTCTTTTTTTCTTTTATTTGTGATCTCATATTCTGCTCCTCATGCATTACGACAATTGTTATTATTTGTACATCCGTACGCTCCGGCTCACTGCAATTTCTTCAAAAACCGGTATGTTCCATCCCCTTCTCCCGTCAGAATCTGATTCAGATCCTCGATAAAATCACAGGTTCCGGTAGACTGCTGGTAAAAATTGCTCCCCGTTGTGTACACCTGTCCGCTTTTTACAGCCTGAAAATCCGCAAACAGGCTGTTTTTCTTTACCAGCTCATCGATGGACGTCAATTCCCCCTCAATGGTTCCGTTGTAGATCAGCACATCCGCATCAATCTCCGCAGAATAAAAATCTTCCATCTGCATTTTCATCGTGGAAAGTGCATTTTTTTCTTCATCCGTATAATTTCCGAGTGAATAGCTCCCGCCTGCAAGTCCGATCATCGCAGAGACATAGTCGTTTGGCTTGCGCACAGTGATCGTCCCGTCCGAGGAAACTGCAAAAAATGCCACCTTTTTCCCGGTACTCTTTTTTCCCATAATCGGTTTCACACGTTTTACCTGTTTATTAAAATAGTCATCTGCCTGCTGTTGTTTTCCAAACAGAATACCGAACAATTTGATCCATTCCAGCCGTCCCAGCGGATGCTTTTCATAACTGGAACGCTCGACCATCACCCGGATGCCAAGTTCTTCGAGTTTTTCCTTTACTTCCGGATTGTGCGTGACCATCGTATTTTCAATGGCAAATGTGCAGCCACCCTGCAACAGCTGTTCGTAATCCGGCGCACTGTATTTTCCGGCATAAACCAAAGAACCGTCTGCCATGGCATCCTTCGCCTGCTGCACATACCAGTCGTCTTCCTTCAATGCGGTGTATGCAACGTGTGACAGCCCACCGGCCTGACAGATCAGATCCATCACCGCAGACGATACAAGGTACACATGGTTTAACGGCTGCTGTAAAACGGTTACATCCTCCGGTACATCCGCTGGCACCGGAACCCCTTTCGGAATAAGCAAAAAACGACCGTTGTCCACGATCGTAATCAGCTTATAATTTCCATATTCATCGATCTGAAACTGATCGGCATAGGACAATTTTACCTGCCCGGTCTGTTTCAGCTCTTTAAAACTTACATCTTTTGCAAAAGAAAATGTCAGGGTGTAATCAATCTCATGCGGCTGGCTCATGGCTGTAGTGTCTCCTACTACATCCATCGTACACGGAACTCCGGCAATTGGAAATGTAAACGTTGAATTCCCGCCCTCGTTCTCATTTGTATATTTTTTTCCATCGACCAGCATGTAATCGTAATAGGTACTGCTCCAGACTATGGTTGCATATGCCTGTCCGTCCGTCACTTTTACTTTTGCTTCAGAATCTACGGAAGCTCTGCCGCTTCCGCCTTCCAGTTCTACATTTACGGTGTATTCTCCGTCTTCCAGCGATGTGTCCGGTTCCGCTTCGGCAGTCTGCGTTTCCGCGGCATGCTGCACCTGTTCTTTTTCTGCCGTAGAACCACAGCCGGACAAAACCGACACACACATACAAAGGGACACGATAATTACCGTTAATTTCCTGCTTTTCATACTTTTTCTCTTCGACCGGATGATTTCTCCGATCCATCCTATCTGTTTTCCTGTAACTTCTGACACATGTACATCATTTTCAAATACGATGTACCGGAATTGCCGCTGTCTGGCAGACAACTCACATTTTATTTTTTCTGTGCATCTGATACACTGACTTTATGATCATACCAGGTTCCCTTGGTTCCAAGAATTGCAAGGTCAAACTCTTTTCCAAGTTCTTCTACCGGCACGTCAAATCCGTAAACTTCCTCTGTCGTTCCATCGCTGTATTTTACTTTATCTGTCGTTGGCTGTAACAATTCTGCACCGTCTTTTTCTGCATCTTTTGCGCTTCCCAGAAACAGATTTACGATTTTCTTGGATACCAGACGAATATGAATGGTCATCTTTTTGTCTTTTACGGTAAGGGTTCCACATCCATTGTCTGCTTCATTGACATGAAACATCCCACTGTCGGTATTAAACTTTGCGGTATAAGTGCCGTCCTCCAGCGCGGATACCGCGCTGGAAGAAGCAGACTTGGAAACTTTTCCAAGTGACTCAATTGCTTTTTTTGTATGCTCTACATAAAGTTTCTGGACAGCTTCAATCTCACCAAGTCCGGCAATCTGTGTGTCAACACTGTCGAAATTGCCGCTTGCAGTGAACTGGCTCTTCCAGGAATCGTCATCGTCTCCTGCCATGTCATTGTTTGCATGATCTCCGGCAACAACCATGAGTGGACGAAGAATAACTTTCTTGTAACCTGCGTCCTTAACTGCCTTGATTACATTTTCACAGGAAGTCTCTTCCGGCTCCCCCTCTACGGTTCCGATAAAGACATTGTCATAACCAAGCTTATCCATCTGTGTAGACATCTGGCTGTAACTTACTTTTGCAGAATGGGAAGTACCGTGTCCCATGAATACAAATGCAGTACCGTCCTTCTTGGCAGCATCCAGTGAATCGTATCCCGCGGTTTTTACGGCTTCTGCTGTAATGTCTTCTGCAACTGCCTTCTTGTCATCGTTGATCACTGTTGCATCATCACCAACTTCGCCAAGCAGCGGTTCCGCAACGACAACTTTTTCAAACTTATCCTTATATGCATCCAGCTCTCCGACAAGTTCATCATACTCTGCCCCATGCATCAGGTGTGTCGGCTGGATCACCAGATTCTTTACCCCGTTATCAACCGCTCTCTGTAATGCCTGGTCTACGTTGTCGATCTTCTCGCCATCTCTTGCCTGTACGTGATTGATAATGATCTGTGCGGTAAATGCCCTGCGGACTGCCCAGTCCGGATTTGCTGCCTGAATGGCTTTTTCCACACCACTGATATCTGCGGCACGGCTGTCATTAAAAGATGTACCAAAGCTTACGACAAGGATTTCGTTATCTCCGATATTATCCTGATTTAACGGATCATCCTTGGAAGCATCACCGGTATCTCTGCCGAAATAATCCGGATCTGCATTTTCACCGGAAACAAGTGCTTTCTGTGCATCTGTCAGCTTGTCCCATGCTTCTTTTGCAGCAGCACACTGCTCATCGGTTTTATCTGTTCTTTCCTGAACATAAATAGCATCAATCAATTCTGCTACCTTATCTGCAGCTGCCTGATCGTCTTTTGCAGACTCTGTGCCTTGCGAATTTTCTACCTGATTGTTGTCTTTGCTGTCTTTGTTTCCGCATCCGGCAAGCATGCCTGCAGCCAGTACACATGTCAGAAACAATGCAAGTGTTTTCTTTCTCATAATTCTCTCCTTTTTGAAATACAGCATAGGCTGCATTTCCTGCATACACCACATCCACCCTGACGGATTTCTCATGCGATGTATTCTTTGGGTTGACGGGTTGCTTCATCTCATAAGATCACGCATCATCCAAAGTGCCAAAAGAAAAGCCCCACCCAGAACATTCCGAAAGGAGCAATCAACCCATGCAAAAAGGAACTGTCTGTGGACGGCTGTCCCACACAGTTTTCTGTAACATGCAGTACGATCAATGACTCGTGATCTGAAAGTAAAAACTTTCTGTACCAGATCATTGGCAGGTTTCCTGGCTCATAGATCATCATAACATGCTTCGCCTTCCCAATGCAGTTGCATCAGTGGCATATGAAATGCAGCCTAAGCTGCATTTCCTACGTACACCGCATCCGCGTCAGCGGATTTCTCATGCGATGTGCTTCTTGCAGTTACTCCCTAATCACAGTGACGAGTTCGTACAGGATTTGCACCTGTTTCCCTTTTACCCTGTGCATACAGCCCATATATCCCATGCAAAGTGGCTTTATATGACAGGCACCAACGATCTTTTTTATGAAACTTTCTACATATTAGCATATTGCGCGTTTATTTACAATGCGAAAATTACGTCTTTTCCGTTTTGATCCGGCACACCACTTCCGCTCCAGACTCCGCGTGGTTGTAAAAACAAAGCATGCCGCCCTGCTCTTTTAAGAATTTTTTTGCGATCGCAAGACCAAGCCCCTGATGCGTCCGGTCATGCCGGCTGGCATCCCCGCTGTAAAATTCCTGATCTGCATAGATGAGATCCTGCTCCGAAAAACCCTTTCCAAAATCGCGGACGGTTGCAGTCAGATACTCCTGCCCCTCATACACTTCCATCTGCAGGCGCACCACGATCCCGCGCGCCCGGTCTGTGTGTTCCACCGCATTGCTGACCACATTTTTCCACGCTCTGCCAACCGGTCCTGGCTTGCAGCATACATTCCCACACAGGGAATCCTCCTGAAAATCAACCGGAACTTTTTCCGCTGCCGCAATCTGCATGGCTGCTTCTTTGAACTGCTCTTTCAAACGCGCACAGGTGACTACTTCTGTCTCCTCTGCGCGGTCACGTCCATACAGCAGTTGCCGCATATGCTCCAAATACTGCTCCATGCTGCCCACATTCGCCAAAATAGCATCCGTACACTCCCGGTTTTCCGCAGACAAATCCGTCTCCGCCAAAAGCTCGGCATTTCCTTTGATGACGGTAAGCGGTGTCTTGATATCGTGTGTCAGTGCCGCAAGCTGCTCTTTTTTCTGCTGCTGTGCGTCCCACTGTCTGGTCAGCGAATCTTTTAATGCTTCTTTCATGCCGGAAAGTGAGGACATCACATCGTCAATCTCCTTAATCTGCGATGGGCCGGTTTCAAACTCCAGATCATTTTGTCCAATTTTTTCCGTAACTTCGCGTAGCTGCCTAAGCTCCCGTTTTAATTTTTTTGCAAAATGGCCGGACAACAATGTGGCGTGCAGGAAAAACAGCACCACGCCAAGCACCGGTGTCAGTATCTCCAGAGATGGAACAATGCCGTTTAATTTATCGTACGCATACCTCATATGCAAATCGTATTTTACAATACAGATATCGCCGCTGTTCTGCTTAATAAAGCGGTAATACTTTCCCATGGATGCATACTTACTGCCGTTTTTATACCCCTGCCATGCCCTTTTCTGCGCGTCTGCCGAAAAAGTTCCGGTCTTAAACTGCCCCGTCGCATCGTAAATCCCGTATCTGCATCCATCCGGAATCAGGGCTTCCACATCTGTCCCCGCAGCCTTAATTTCTTCCGTATGGTCCGTCAGTTGCAGCTCCGCATAATTGGCAGGCAGCGTAAATCCTGTCATGGGACTTAATACTAGAAGCACCAGACAGAACATTCCGATTCCGAACGTATCCAGACAGAATAACGCCGCAAATTTCAAAAACAGCCCGGTCAGTGTTTTTTGTCTTCTTTTTTTCATTTCCATCGATAGCCGATCCCCCAAACCGTTTCAATCGGGTTGATCCCAAATTTCTGGAATTTTGCACGGATATTTTTTACATGCTCCGTAATTGCGGAACTGTTGCTGTCCCCGTCAAATCCGAATACATGCTCTAAAATCCGTTCTTTCGAAAATACCTGTCCGTGGTTTAATGCCAGAAATTCGCAGATCGTATATTCCGCCTTTGTAAAAACAAGTTCATGTTCCTGCACATAGATTTTTCTCTCCTGCATGGAAAAACGCACCTCCCCGATACAGATCGTATGCGTTTTTTCCCTGTTTTCCCGCCGGATATGTGCAGCAACTCTCGCCCGCAGTTCCCCGATCCCGAACGGTTTTGTGATATAGTCATCCCCACCCGCGCCAAGCCCGGTCATTACGTCTTTCTCTTCGGTTTTTGCCGTGAGAAACAGAATCGGACAATCCACTTTTTCGCGGATTCTGCGGCACAGATCAAACCCGTCTATGCCCGGCATCATCACGTCTAAAAGAATGAGCTGGTATCTGCCCAGTTTGTCTTCCTCCAGTTGCAGCGGATCTTCAAGTGCCGTCACCTGATACCCTTCCCGCAAAAGTGCTTTTTTGATCACAGCTAAAATTTCCCGGTCATCATCAATTGCCAATATCTCAGTCATTGCACTGCCTTCCTTCATATTTATGAAACCATACTCCGATTATGACACACATCAGAAACAAGAGCAACAGACAAAACAACACACGTTTCCCGTTTACGGGATCATTGCAGTACCGAATGCCCCTTGCACTCCACGTAGCCGGAAAAAACTGCCATCTGCCCTCCCCAAGCCCGGTGAGAAACAGGGCGGACACCACCGACTGCGCCACGCCCACGCACTGGGATACGGTCTTTGGAAAGATCAGATTCAGGAACAAATGCTCCAGATACAACGGCACACTTCCGAAAATCAGTGTCCCCGTCAGCCGCACATACCGCATGCCAATCCCCTCTTTTCCCAGTAAAAAATGATACCCGGCAGCAAAAAGAACTGCTGCCCCGAAAATTGCAAGAAACCCCATGCCAAAAAGAACCACGCCCTTTACAACAAATCCTTTGCCCTTTACTTTGTAGTTCCCGAGAAATACCTGAAAATGATTCTGCTCCTCAAGTCCGATATTTCCCGCACACACAATGCTCACCACAAACGGAAGTCCGATACCGATCAGTTCAAAATATGCCATGGTCTGTCCCATGGGATTTCCTATGGTCCCGCGATAATAAAACAGCATGAAACCAGCGATGATAACCGGCACCGCCACATGAAACGGAATTAAAAAAGTATGCTTCATTTTCAAAAGTTCCGCCCGGACACTTCCCATCACACGTTTTGTCATTCTGCCACCTGCTTTCGAAACCATGTTCTGCCTGCCAGCCAGAATACCAGAAACCACAGAAGTGCGGCAGGAATTCCAATCAACAGCCCACTCACTCTGCCGAGTTCCGGAGAATAGGTCACCTGCCCCGGCTCAAACGGCAGTCCGTTTGGCATCACTTTGATCACGACACACATCAGCCGCGATGTGATCGCTCCCGGAAACAACGCAAACCACGGTTTTAACGATACCGACGTAGACAAAATACTATAGATTCCAACATGGATCACAAGCATCAGAAATGTGCTTATTTTCTGTGCAAGAAGCAGGCAGAACGGAATCTCCCAGAGTGTGGTAAGCCACAACACAATTCCTGCCAGTATCTGTGCCGGAATCGGGATTGCCTGCCTCATCTTCAGATTCCCCACAGATTCCAGCAGCATCTGCCCCATCATGGAAAACAGCGTAAGTCCAGCAACTGCAACCGCCGACATCTTTATTCCGACAAGGATTTTTGCGTCCCAGATCTGTTCCATGCCGCAGGGCAGTGACCATATCGTGTAATTCTTTTTCTGTTTGTCCTTTTTCCCGATGATGCTGCACAAAATGCCCAGAAACCCCGGATACAGCCCGATGTACCACCAGTTGTACACATCAATGGAAAAATAGGAAGAGGTCAGCCAGAATGCCAGCAACGCCGTAAACACCGGCATGCCGAACGTAATTGCTGCCACGGAGGTATGACGGTATTTTAACTGTTCCGCCTGAAAATAATGTTTCATGATTCATTCCCTCCTTTTGCGACAACCTTCATAAACAATGCTTCCAGATCCTGCTGTTCCTGCAGTTTTCCTTCAAATCCCACCGTTCCCTTTGCAATGATCCCGATGTAATCGGCGGTCTGCTGGATTTCACTTAAAATATGACTTGAAATGATCACCGTAATGCCTTTTTCCGGAAAACTCCGGATCAGTGCGCGCAGCTCCTGAATTCCAAGTGGATCTAACCCGTTGACCGGTTCGTCAAGTACCAGCAGTTTCGGATCATTCAAAAGTGCCAGACCTATGCCAAGCCGCTGCTTCATTCCAAGTGAAAAAGCCCCTGCTTTTTTCTTTCCCGTATCCGTCAGGTCGACGGTTTTGAGTACTTTCTGAATTTTTTCATCCGGAATTCCGAGAAGAAGCGCGCGCACTTTCATGTTCTCCCACGCCGTCAGGTTTTCATAAATGGGCGGTGTCTCGATCAGCGCGCCAATATCCGCCAGATCTGCCCGCGTCCACTTATGCCCCTCAAAATAAATTTCACCGGACGTAGGGTTTAACAGTCCGGTGATTGTTTTCAACAGCGTGGATTTTCCCGCGCCGTTTGCCCCCAAAAGTCCGTATACACAGTTTTTTGGTATTTCCATTGTAATGTTTTTCAGAACGCTTTGTCCTTTAAATTCTTTTGACAGATTTCTGATTGTGATCATATTCTGTTCCATGTTTCATCCTCCTCTTGATTTGTAAAATCAGTATAAAGGAGAATTCTAAGGAATTTATAAGGATCTTTTTATTTTATCTGCAGTTTTAAAAATGCCTGTTTCTGCGACGGATCTTCCGGGCTTTCCACAGCAGGATTGCTGTCTGCATGGCATAACTTTTTATATTCTGCGCCGCATCAAGCTTTTTTTGCTTTTCCAACAGCTTTACCATGGTGTCCTGATACAGTTCGTTTCCACGCTCTGTACTCCCGGCATTCATCCTGCAGAACCGCAGAATGTCTTTTCCATGTTCGGTAACAAACTGCTCAAATTCGTGCTTATCCATCCCTGATCCTTTTTCTCTCTTAAATCGATTTAAGGGGTTTGCCCTTACACTTTTATATTGTCCTGAACTGGCAAAAAGGTTTTATTTATACTATAATAATATCCTGAATCATCAAAAATGTCTCCGTTTTATTTTTCAAACATACTTAATTAACGACAAATAGGAATTTCCATAATAGAACTTGCAGTTAAGGAGCGCCTGGAAAGGATATGCGAATCCCATAAACTGAAATAAACGTAAAAACACCCGGTTAAATCACTTGATGATAAGGACTGGTATCTATAGATAAAAAATTAAATGCTCAGGTGACGTTTTTTCGAAATTTTAGTGCTTGAAATCAGGAAATGTCACCTATATAGTAAAAATTTCTTTTCCAGGTACCGCAATGGTATCTTTTACATGAATTTTATTGGCATAGATACCACAATGGTATCTTTTACATGAATTTTCTTCCGGGAGCGCCTTTAACTGCAGGTTCTGGTGCCTTTATATTTGTTCCACAGACAGGATTTGCGGAAATATGTTTCTCAATTATATTTTATCCAGCCAACAGGAAGAAGGGGAACATTTCTTTCGGAAGAACAAATTTACAACTTGCTCTGGCACTCACAACCCACAGCGAATTGCGTAAACCGAACAACTTTACTCCACGTACCTGAAACCAACGCCAGAGCTAACTTGTAAATTTTTCTGTAGAAAGAGAATGTCCCCTTTTTCCGTCACATCGAGAAACCTTATATTTAGAACAGTCTCCCCCCGCAAATCCATCCCTCTGAACAGACCACGCAGTTAAACAGCAATTTCAAATATCACTATTTTTTCCCGTACATTGTTTCCGTCAAACAGATCTCTGCAATCAATTTCATCGGAAAACAACAATTCCTCTACGGTCATCAGATAAGCTATGTATTCATCGGATGGATAATAGAAAAACAACTTTACTGTTCTCCTGTTTTCATAATAAGAATTCAAAATCCGGGCAATTACTTTTTTCAGCAGTTCCAGCGAAAAAGGATTAAAAAAATCAACGCTTCCTTTTCCGCAGCCGTAGTCAAGCAATGTGTTTTCCTTTCCTGATTAAATAATAATTCCGTTGCAATGATCAATTTCATGCTGGATGATCTGCGCCGTCCAGCCGGAATATTTTCCGTGCTGTGGTTTAAAATTCTGATCCAGATAATCTACTTCGATCTCCTTATATCTGGTACAGTTTCTGGCTCCGTCGAGTGACAGGCAGCTTTCCTCGGTCTGATACTCCCCAGATTTCTTTGTTATCACGGGATTTACCATTGCAAACTGAAACGGTCCGGCCGCTACAACGATAATTGCTTTGTTTACGCCAATCATATTTGCAGCCATGCCGACACAGATTTCCCGGTTGGCACGCAGGGTGTCTAAGAGATCGGTGATTACCTGCCTGTCGGCTTCTGTGGCAGGGGTTGCTTTTTTTGAAAAAATCTGTTTGCCTTTTACGATGTTTTTAATCATAATGTTATCTCCACTTTTCTTTTTACAGCATCATTACCATGTATGGAGAAATGCATAAAATTCCATACTTTTTGATTATGCGCACCTTTATTCTGCTACATTCTTTGATTATGCGCAATATTAATTTCATTGTCATCTAATATTCTTCATGATATGATATACTTGGTTTTTAAGAAATGATGTATACAAGGAGACAGGTATATGGTAGATCTTAACATTCCCGTCGGCGTTTCGGATTTTGAAAAGCTTAGGGAAAATAATTATTACTATATCGATAAAACCGGATTTATTTCTAAATTACTACAGACGAAATCTGCTGAAGTAACCTTAATTACACGTCCCCGGCGTTTTGGGAAAACACTTGGCATGCGTATGCTGGCAAGTTTTTTTGATATTCGAAAAGACAGCCGAACCATATTTGAAGGGCTGGAAATTTCCAAAAATACTGCTTTATGTGATGAATGGATGAATCAGTACCCTACACTGTTTTTGTCTTTTAAAGATGTGGATGGACTTACCTTTTCCAGTGCCTGCGACATGCTGGTGTATACCATTTCCGATTTATACCAGCAGCACCTTTATCTGTTAGAAAGTGATTCTGTAAACGATTATGATAAAGAAATCATACATCATATCGCAGAACGCAAAGCCACTGTCTCTGAGATCAAACAAAGTCTTGTATTGCTGACAAAAGCTTTAGCTTCATATTATGCAAAACCAGTCATTCTGTTGTTAGATGAATACGATGTACCAATTGCAAAAGCCAGCTCTAATGGATACTATGACCAGATGCTTGAGATTATCAAAGGAATGCTCAGTACTTCCTTAAAAGATAATGCTGCCCTCCGGTTTGCAGTGATCACCGGATGCCTTCGGATTGCAAAAGAAAGCATTTTTACCGGGACAAATAATTTTGTATCTGACACCATTACAGATTGCCGTTTGAATGAATATTTTGGATTTACACAAAAGGATGTAGAACAGCTTCTGCGGGATGCCAATGCCATGGAACATTCCAAAGATTTGAAATTCTGGTATGATGGTTATCACTTTGGAGATGTCGATGTCTATTGTCCGTGGGATGTCATGAATTATATGCGTGATCTGCAATACAATCCCGATGTCAGGCCGGCAAGTTACTGGAAAAACACCAGTGATAATGCTATTGTTCGTTCTTTTATTGATTATGCCGGAAATACCATTACCCGGAAATTGGAAACCCTGCTTTCAGGCGGATATATTACACAACAGATTGATGAAAATCTTACTTACGACTATCTGCATTCTTCCGAAGACAATCTCTGGAGTATTCTTTATCTCACGGGTTATCTGACGAAAGCCCGCGATGCAGATCTCCCTGAAAATTTGCCGGATGGTATATCCGCACTGATAATTCCGAATGCAGAAATCCGGGAAATTTTTGAGACAACCATTTTAAAATGGTTTCAGGAGAGCGCCCTGACCTGGAACCGTGAAACTCTGTTTCATGCCGTATGGAATCAGGATGCAAAGACAATTTCTATTGAAATGACAAAACTTCTGCGCAAAACAATCAGTTACCATGATTACAAAGAAGATTACTATCATGCTTTTTTAGCTGGCATATTTGCCGGAGCCGGTTATATGGTAGACTCCAATAAAGAACATGGGGAAGGACGCAGTGATGTGGTTGTGTACGACTCCCTCAATGGCCGCGTTGCTGTCTTTGAAGCCAAGTACGCCAAATCTCTCAACGATTTAGACACCGCATGTGAAAAAGCTGTGCAGCAGATGGATGATCTCATGTATGCCAAATCCTTTGAAGATGATTATGATGAAGTCATTTGTTATGGGATTTCATTCTATAAAAAACGCTGTGTTGTGAAGAAAAAATAATTCAAATTATCAGTTGTAAAACACCTCTGAAAAGAAACGCCAGATCCGGCAGATGAAGCCTGTTCTGGCGCTTCTTTGCAGATTTATCCTTATCCGCACTCGCGCAATAAATTTCTTTCCTATTTTTGTAATCTCTTAGGTAACCAGCTTCATCTGGTGTCGAATTATCCTTCGAATAATAATAAAGCCCATATCCCTGCTTTACCAATGCCTCTGCTGCAAAATTTTCATAAAGCGCACCTTTATAAATGCCAAGATTTTTATTTGCACGCAAGTCAATTTGTGATTCATCGTCCAGACTTGCCACCAATAATCCGGTATCCGAAATATATACTTTATATTTGCTTTCATCCACATTTCCTTTTAATGGCAATTCCGGAAATTGCAAACATTCACATACATTAATAAGCCCGGCATCTTTCAACCACTCTACACATCCCATATAATGCTTAGATCTTCCGCCCTTAGAGACTTTCGAATATTGAAATTTTTTATTTTCTTTAGCAAGCTGTGCTGGAATTGACCGGTATACACTCAGAATTTTCGCCTTATCCAGCCCTTGTGCATACTTTACAATATCATTTTCATAATCTACCAATTCGTTTTCTTCAAAATGTTTCGTCGGATCAATCCTGCTGATCAGCTTGATAATATGTTCTGCTGAAAACCCTTCCTCAACAATAACTTTATAAGATGGCTCTGTAATAAAGTTGATCTCAATTACATTTTTATGAGCGATTTTTTCTTCAAAATTACATTTTCATGAGCGAATTATATTGATTTTTTACATTTTTATGAGGAAATTTACTTTTTTCAAGAGTCTATCTTGATCGTTTCTATCAATTTTTCTGTTGTTTAATTAGGCAAATGTTAATTTTTTACCAACTGTAACGCATACCTGCATAAAAAATCGATGGCTTAGAATACATTGTTCCAAGCCATCGTAAAAAGCTTACTATTCTGTCGATTCTGCCGTATCCGACTTCACATGATTTTCTTTGATATCCCATGTGATCGTATATTCTTTTTCCAGAACCTCCCCCATATTTTTCACGTAATCTTCGAGAAGAGACTGCACGCGCTGCTGTACCTGTACCAGTAGTGCAGAATCATTTGCTGCTTTCTTTTCCATCTCTTCTTCTGCCTGTTTGTATGCCTCCGTCTGATCGTCCGCACTTGCTTTTGCGGAATTCTTATCATAATAATAAGAGTCAGCCGCAATACTGATTTCCAGAAATGCCATTTCTTGGGTTGCATAAAGGCCTTTGAAAATTTTGCGAGGTAATATTTCCAGAAATAAAAAAGCTCTGGAAAACATCTGTTTCCCAGAACTTTTTATCCTTTATTATTCATTTTTCTTACAAACCTGCCGGATCAGCTGAATCAGTGCCACCACTGCCAATGCTATATGCCCATAATCATCACAAGAAAACCCGTCTTTCTTCTTAAAAGCCCAGATTTTCATCCACCAGAATAATCTGAAACCGTCCTTTGACCCTGCTGAATCGGGTTGTCAGAATCTGACAGCAGATGCACTGTGGACTTTTACAGTCAAAACAGCTTCCGTTTTTGGAACATGGTGTGTCAATGCCAAATCGCTGTGCATTAATCGGTGCCGCCTCATTCCGCGCACGGTGCAGGGCGTCTTCCTCGGATTTTACGACTTTGTTCATACCCACAATCAGCAGAACATGCTTTGGTCCATAGGCATACGCAGCCACACGATTGGCATTTCCGTCAATATTGATAAACACGCCATCCTCGCTCATGGCATTGACACTGCCCAAAAAATAATCCGAGCTGAATGCTTTCCGCGCAATCTCCTCTTTTTCCTCCGGGGTTTTTACTTTATCCCGGTCATAAAATTCATAATCACCGTTGGAAACGGCATCGTAGAGACCACACTCCTTTACAGAAGTTGCACCGCCCATGTTGATACTGCTGCCCTTCGGGATCAATTCGAGTGCTTTCTTTACGGCCTCTTCCTTTGTCTCTACATAATATGCTTCCATGTTGCGGGAGTTAAGTGCCTCCACAACACGCGCTCCCAGCTTCTCATTTCTCATTTTCCTTACGTCCATTGTGTAAACCTCTTTTCCAAATAGCTACGCTATGATTTCATACTGCATTAGCTCATATTTGAGTCTGCTTCCCTCCATAATTTCCGGTGGAAGCAGTGCCCGTGCCACAAGTTTCAGATCATCACTTTCGATATCTGTCCTCTTTAAATTTGCATAATCGCCGTCAATACTGACAACTTCATAATACCATGTTTCCATATGTCACCTCCATTTTTAATCTCACAGGCTGCTTAACGGTGCTACATGAATATGATGTTTTACATATTTGTTGATCCCCTGTACCAGTCCGTCCGCAAGTTTTTGCAATTTCCTGTCACTATGATCCGAACACTGGTTGCCCAGTTCAATATCAACGGAAGGAATTGTACTGTACGAAGTCTGCGTCAGATCAATCTCCGTAGCACCGGTTCCGTTTATTTTAATCTTTTGGGAACGCAGCCCTTTGATCAGTGATTTTCCCAATGCGTCATGTTCTTCCCAGTAAGATGCAACCGGACGCATTTTTTTGAGTTTTTCGGGAATAGAAGCATAAAAGCTTCCTTTGTCGTAAGAAAGTCCATCACTGTCCCAATGCAGCGCAATATGACAATCCGCTACATTGTTACATATGACGGTACGCGCCACGTTATCCAGCTGTACATCCTTTCCATCCCGGACCATGAGCACATCATACCCCTCTGCCAGCAGTTTCTTTTTCAGAATCCGTGCCATACGAAGCGTCACATCACGTTCTGCCGTTCCGTCCCGAAATGCCATTCCATCTGAAACCGCCACTGCTTTCACAGAGCCTGCCGCTGTCGTTCCTCCGGTCACCTTTGCAGAGCCATCCGGATGACACAGCGTTTTTACCGATGAACCGCCTTTCGTTCCATGTCCCGCATTGACTGCAATCACAATGTCCTTCCGGTTCTTTTTCGCCTTGTACATAACGGCATAGCCCGATGTAATTCTGGCATGATCCACATATTTCCAGGAAGAGTCCAGATAAATTTTCTCCTTTCCCTTCGCATATCCGCATATCGGGAAACTGATGACCATCAAAAATACAATTAGAAATACTATCCCCTTTTTCATATACACTCCTCTTTCTAAACATTCGACAGTTTTTATCCCCCTGTAGGAGCAAAATATCTTTTCACTGTCTTTACTCTACCTCATTTTTTATGGTAACACAAGACAAAATCCCCGTGTCGTTGCATTTCAGCGCCTTTAAGAGTATCATTACCATGATACGAATTTTAGGAGGATAAATTTATGAAATTAAAAACAAGACAAATCACTGTTACAGCAATTTTACTCGCAATCTGCATTGTAAGCCAGTTTTTCAAAAACCTGAATGTATACATCACAGGCCCGATCATCAATGCCGCTCTGATTTTAACCACAGTATACGCTGGTCTGGCCTGTGGCATCATTTTAAGCGTGATCACTCCAATCACTTCCTTTTTCATCACCGGAAGCCCGATTATGGCAGCCATTCCTGCAATGTTCCCATGTATTATGATTGGAAATATCATTCTCGTTCTGGCAGTTGCCCTGCTCCGCAGTAAATTCGGTAAAAAAGCCGGTTTGCCCGTATCCATTGTAATTGGCGCTGTATTAAAGGCTCTGTTTATGGGAATTTTGATTTCTCTTATCATTCTGCCGAATATGCTCCCGGCAAAAATGCAGCCAATGTTACATGTCCTGCAGCTTCAATTTTCTGTCACACAGTTAATTACCGCTCTGATCGGCGGGGTATATGCTATCATCATTCTTGCGGTACTGCGTAATACCTCTCTTGGTGAGCAGGCGTAATCCCACATTACATAAATTAACGCCCCGGCAGCTACAACTACCGGGGCGTTTTATGTACCTCTCCAAAGTACCAGTTCTTTTTATTTTCTTTGTTTATTCTACATTTTTCAAAGCCTGATCCATCGGAATCTTCTTGATTCTCTGGAAATCAAATACCATAACAATCAGATATCCGATCAGCACAAATCCAAACATCTTTGCATAGCCTGATGGTTTTACCCGGAAGGCGAACCATCCGCTGTAGGAAAAAAGCATCATCCGCCATGCGGCATTCATGACAAGTGTTCCAAGAAGGACGCTGATGGCATCTGCAACCACAACTACGATACTTGTCGAAAGCAGATATAAACTTGCAATTTCCCGGTTTTCGTATCCGAGAATCTTGGTCATGGAAATCGCATTCTCGTTCTTCTCTATGATCAGCTTCGTTAAAAGATAGATCATAACGGCTGCCAGAAGAATACACAGTACCTGAAAATATGTCATGTAAGAACCCATGGAGTGATCTAACTGGTCTGCCATCTTTGTGATATCACGGATCGTGATGGTCGTTGCAATATTTTCCTCATCAATATCGGTGATCCTGCTGTCGGATAAAAATCCGCTGAACTCATTTTCCTTCAGTTCAAATACCTTTCCGTAATTGTCAATGGACATAAAGACCGCAAGGCTCTGGGATTTATGATACAGTCCTGCTACTTTAAACTTATAAGATTTGTTCTCATACTTTTCATCCAGCGATACTGTATCGCCGGTTGCAAGCCCATATTTATCAGCAAACGAAGCGGAAATATAAACTTCGTTTTTCTTAAGGGAACTTAACTTTTTAATCTTTACATAGTTACTGTCATCCGCGATTCCGTATACGGAAATTTCCTCATCGATCGCATCACTCTTTTTTACGAGCGATGTCATGTTAAACTTTTCGGCATCTTTGTTTTCCGTTGTAATCCGTTTATTATCGTCATCTTCATAGGATTTAAGCACATACTGGTATTTTGCAAACATCATGCCATCCGTGTTGCTCTTATAATAATCGAGCGTATCCGGCATGCCCACTGCCATGGCAAGCATGACCATGATAAAGAAAATACCGACAAATAAAATCAGGTAATTTGTGACATTCTGGAACATGATCCGCAGGCGGAACCGGCCAAAAAAGCTCCATCCCGGCAGACGCATGGCTTTTTTATTCTTTGTCTTTTTCAGGTCATGACGCAGAAACTGCAGTGGTGTATGCTGCATCATGCGCACGATCACGATCAGGTTGACAACCAGCATCAGGATCACCGGAACCACCGTAGTCTTAAAGAATGCATCCGGATTCCAGATCGTGTAATACGTTGGCAGACTGTAACTGTTGTAATACATCGATACAACAATATTTTTAAACACCGTATAGCCGAGTATATTTCCGACAATCGCAGCCAGCAGTGTTACAATAACCGGCATGGACAGATAGTGCCGCACCAGCTCTCCCTTCGTGTAACCGGACGCGCGCAACGTTCCGATCGCGGAGGACTCTTTTGCAATCGTATTGCTGATCGTCACAGCAAAGATAAATGCGATGATTACCACAAGGATATCCAGCAGCACACCGCCCATGGCTTTGTCCGATCCCATATCATCGGTTGCAAAATTGATCGCCGGATTTCCGTATTTCGGTGTGTAATCTTCGAGCTCATTGTCCGCAACAACCACCTGTGTGAGCAATGCACGCATAAAATTATCAGAGCGTGTTTTTTCCCCGGCCTCATCCGCAGGCTCCGTTTCATATTTCCATGCATAAGTATAGTGAATACTCTTGTGCAGCCGGTCGAAACCGTCCTGTGTCACCATTGCCACATCAAATTTCAGTGCATCAAACATCAGATCTGTGGTCTTTTCATGTAAGGTGGAGTAATTGACATACGCAAGCAGTCCCACAACCTTATAAGTCTCTCCGGAAACTGTGACGGTATCTCCCACCTTTATTCCGACATTGTCGGCGTGCATACGGTCAATGGCAATTTCATCCGCCTTCTGTGGAAAACTTCCCTGCAGCATACATGCCAGGTTGATATCCTTTGTCTTTGCAAATACGCGGATCGTTCCATCCTTTTTCCCATCGTTATTATAATCTTCTTCCTCATTTCGGAAAAAGTTTTCATACAATGTTGTCTTTGTTGCCTTAAAATCCGCTTTTTCACCGGTCTCAATTGCCGAAAGCAAGGTGGCATCTGCCTGTTTTTTTAGCTCAAAATGACCGTCTTCCTGTTTGTATTTTGTCACGCCTTCGTTTGCCGAAGTAATCATACTCTCGTTTGCCACATACATACCGGACACAAAGCCGATCGTGAGCACAAGAAACAGGAATACAACCAGATATTTTTTCCAGTCCCCGATCAGTTCTTTCGGTATTCTCCTGATCAGGGGATTTTTGATTTTTTTCATAGCAGCCCCCTTACCATTCCAGATCTTCCGCGGATACCTTGTTTGTATTGATGTCGTTGTGGCGCACCGCACCGTCACGGAGCTTGATCACATGGTCTGCCATATTTTTGATCGCCTCGTTATGTGTAACCATAATGATAGTATTTCCGTATTTTTTGTTGACCTCCTCAATCAGCTTTAAGATCTCCTTGGAAGTATTGTAGTCAAGTGCTCCCGTCGGCTCATCGCAGAGCAGAATATCCGGATTTTTTACAATCGCACGGCCGATGGAAACACGCTGCTGCTGGCCTCCGGACAACTGGTTCGGCAGTTTGTAGCGGTGCTCGTAAAGTCCGAGCGTATGTAACAGATCATCAATATCAAGGGCGTTATCCGACAGATATGCCCCCACTTCAATATTTTCTTTTACATTTAAATTGCCGATCAGATTATACATCTGGAATACATAGCCGAGATGTTTTCTGCGGTACTGTGTCAGCTTTTTCTCACTCATATCCTCTAACTTATCGCCGTTGATATTGATGTAACCGGAATCGGCGTTATCAATGCCTCCGATGATATTGAGCAGTGTGGATTTTCCGGAACCGGATGGTCCTAACAACACACAGAACTCCCCTTTTGCAACGGAAAAATTCATGCCGCGGAGTACTTCCTGACGTGTCTGTCCGCTTCCGAATCCTTTCTTTAAATCTACAATTTCCAAAAACTTCTTTTCTTCTTCTGACATAGAAACTCCCTTTCTTTTTGGTTTTACTTTTCATACTAATATTAGTTTTATCTAACCTCTGGTTCTTTTTTTAGGTCTCCCGCAAAAAGCGAAAGACCTGTGCTTCTTTTCTAAACCTTTTGTCCAAACGCGGACGATCTGTGCTTCTTTTCCCGACCTTCCGTCAAAACATGCGGACAGCCTACGGTCTGACGAGTCCGTACCAGCCTGCCAACAGATATTTTACACCTTTTTCCGCAAACCGCAGTGCTTCTTCCTCGTCATCAATGTGCGTTACCATAAATATAAACATATCGATCTGTGAATGGGACATCCAGTGTACAACGCTTTGTTCCACCATCGGCACATGGTAAGCTTTGCACATTTCCTCACAGATAAATGCATTGTGTTCATCCATCTGATCCACCAGCCGGTCCGGCATATGTTCCATGCTCGAACCCTGCGCTTTCGTCAGCACCAAAAGCACCTCGTCCCGGTAAGTGTACAGTTCATGGACGATCTGCGCGACTGCTTCAAAATCGCTGCTGTCATCATGTTCGGTCGCCTTTCCACTTTCCATTTCATTTACCTCATAGGAAAAATGCTCCCGCAGAATTTCATTGAGCCGATCCATAAAATTTCCTACCACCTCACAGAACAGATCGTCCTTGTCCTGAAAGAAAAAATACAGTGCCCCTGTGGTCACACCCGCCTTCTGGCAGATTCCGCGGAGAGATGCCCCCACAAACCCTTTTTCCATAAATTCTTTTTTGGCACATTGGATCAGGTGTATCTTCGTCTCGCTGTCATGTATTTTCTTTCCTGCCATGGTACGCTCCCTGTAAATAAAAATGTAACATAACGGTGTTATCTAACATAACGTTGTTATGTTAGATAACACCGTTATGTTACATCATTCCCATGTCTATGTCAATAGAAAAACTTATGCATTTTTCTGTTTGTGTTTATCATAAGCTGCAAACATGCCGGCAAGCAGTGTTCCGGAAATAGAATGCCAGGTGCAGGAAACTGCGCATATGATCGCAGACTCCGGTGTTGCGGAAAACTGTGCGGTCGTTGTGGCAAGGTTTGTTGCCAGTCCTGCATTCTGCATACCAACTTCGATGGCAATGGTTCTCTTTTTGGCGGTATTCATGCCAACAAGTTTTCCTGCTCCATAACCAAGCAGATAACCAAGTCCATTGTGAAGAAAAACAGCTACAAAGATTACAGCTCCGGACTGGAAGAACTTCGCGCCCTGGGAAGATACCACACCACCGACAACACACGCCAGCCCCAGTACTGCCACACCCGGCATAATTTTCTGTAACTCACTGAACATTTTCTTTTTCCCCAGCAGATAGTTTAAAAGGAAGCCCAGTGCTACCGGAAGAATAACCGTTTCCACAATGGAAACAAGCATTGGCAGTGCCTTGATAGAAATATTGGTTCCGCTTGCCAGAAGAGAAACCATAAGTGGTGTCATGATCGGGGAAAGAATCGTGGATACGGTTGTCATTCCCACGGAAAATGCCACATCTCCACCGCAGAGATACGACATGATGTTGGATGACACACCACCCGGACAACAACCTACCAGAATGAGTCCCAGTGCAATGCCTGCAGGAAGATGCAGCACTTTCGTCAGTGCGAATGCAAGAAACGGCATAATCAGATACTGTGCCAGTGCACCAACACAGATATCGAATGGTCTCTGTGCCAGAATTTTAAAATCCTGCGTTGTCAGTGTCAGACCCATACTGAACATAATAATACCGATGATGATCGACTGACTTGTAAACTTATTGGAAACCGGATCGGTAAATAACTGATGGTTTACCCATCCCATCATTCCCGGAACGATAAATGTTACTACCGCAATTGCAATTACCACAATTGATGTGTAGTCCGATAACCATTTGCTGAGTTTTTGTAGTGCTTTCATAAACTTTTCCTCCTTGGTCTGTTCACTGAAAAACGAATTCAGACATTAAAAAAGCCCCTTCCCAGATACTACTCTGGAAAGGGACGAATAAAATCCGCGTTACCACCCTGATTCCACAGAAAAACTCTGTGACACTTCACATACCAACATATGCTATCCCATAACGGAGGAAACCGGCGAAGTTTACTCACAGTTGTCTGCTTTCAGCCCGCTTCTTAGAGAGGATCATCCATATCCGGCTACTACCTGTTCGCACCACCCACAGGCTCTCTGAAAATAACGATAAGATACGATGCTGTTCTCGTCAACGAATTTCGGTGAACAATATTTTCTTTTCGATGATTATTATATTCCCCTGTACAGATATGTCAAGGAAAATTTTTTCCACCAACGCTTTTCTGATTGACCTCTCCGTTTGCTCTTATGGGACATACATTACATCTTTTTCTCTATATGTCCCCACAACTTTCCATCAGTCTTTTTCAAAATGCTGATAATCCTTCGAATGTGTCCAATCACCGCCCCAGATAAATCCATATCTGGTAAAAAGCTTGTAACACAGATCATCGTGATCGATCTTGTGCGGAAAATCCCCACTCCGGTCAACATACGCTTTTGCATTTGCAGGCTCAATCGACAGCTTTCCGTTGACGGTTTTTACATAGGGGTTATAAAGTGTATTGATGTCGACTGCCATGCCCAGACCGTGTTTTGAGATTTTTGTCGTGTGGGAAATGAAACGGAAATTAAACGCAGAGGAATTGTTATCGCTCATGGATGCCTCATCATCCGCATCGTATTCATCCACCAGCCGGACTTTTTCAATGGGATATTCTGCCTCATACAACTGCCTGAAAATGGCAAGGACATCCTCTGCAATGGCTTTATTTACCACAAGTTCTCCCTCTTTTGTCTGACCGTCAAACCCCATGTGGAGCACATGAAGATAGCGGAGATCTTCCCGCGGTACGGTACAATCTGCCTTGTATGATTTTCCCTGCATCTTCTCAAAAATATCGTCCGGAATCTTGGAAATATAGAACGCTTCCTCTGTGATACTTTTCCCGGTACGGTCCGCATTTTCAACACTTTGTTCTTTCTGCGTATGATCCGGTTCGTTCATGTTTTGTTTTTTCTCACTCAGTTCTGTCCCTAAAGTCCTGTGATCCTGTTCTTTTTCACTGTTCTCCTGATCCGCAACCTCAGACTTTTTTGTGCTTGATTTTTCCGGATGCCGGATCAGACGGCTTCCGGTTACGACTGCGGCGGCTGCAAGTAACACGGCCGCAGTGATGATCATTCCTTTTTGCTTTTTCACCAGTTTCTCCTTACTGACACGTTTCCCTTTTCTGTACATAAAAATTCATCCGCTTCAACATGATAACACCGCTAAGCCTACGCTATCGAAAAAAGTGTCATGTGAAAGCCCGAAGGCCGCATTTCTGCACGGATGAATTGTGTATATTTTATCACTGATTTTTGGGATTTGCTATATTTTCATAACAAAAAATGCATTTTTCTTTTAATGCACCCTCGAAAAATAATCCATCAGAATTCCCTTAATATGATTATACCTTCTGGCATAAGAATTCTCCACCCGTATAATCTCCATATTGTGTGCCTGGCAGATGGCATTTTTCTTCCGGTCACGCTCCTGCACCACCGCATCCTCGAAATGCTCTTTCCCGTCAAGTTCGATTGCCAGAACCGGCAGTTCCTTTTTTCCCTGTTTTTCGTACACAACAAAATCAAAGCGCCCCATATAAAACAGATCATCATATGTCATGTTGTCCTGAAACACCTGCGATATGGCAACTTCTTTGTGGATCACATACTTACTCTGGGAAAGCCAGATATTTTCGAGCGCATGCGTCAGGTTTTCGAGAAATGCATTTTCGGTAGCGGTAGAAAACGGCTGGATGCCAAGTGCACGGGAACTGATATGTTTTTCCGTGATCTCTGACTTCCCGTTGGTTTTGATGTACTGCGCAAGTTCATAAAGATCATCGTCTGCCTGTCCTGCATGCAGACGCTCCAGTTCTTTGCTGTCTGCGAGCAGAACAAGTTTGTCTTTCGCCCGTGAGGTTGCAACATTGATCAGTTCCTTATTGTTTTTCAGCCACTGATAGGTACCGGCATTGGTGCGGTCGGACAGTGCCGTGGAAAAAAGCACCACATCCTTTTCATCTCCCTGAAAAGCATGCACCGTTCCACAGACTAAATTTTCGAGGTGGTTTTCTTTGATCGCCTGCTCGATCAGTGCCCGCTGGTTTACAAACGGTGTGATCACCGCGATACTTTTGTCCGTGTTCTGCTTCGCGTATGCAATGACCTCGTCTGCTTCCGCCGGAGATGTATTTTTGATCTCGGCACGATCGCTTTTTACATCTACATAGACAAGCGGCTCCGGCTCTTTGCTTTTTGAACAGATCTGCAGTTTGGAATTGTAATATTTTTTATTGTTAAATCCAATAATTTCTCTGTTGCAGCGGTAATGGCTGCGCAAAAGCACTTCATCACTCACCGCATCGCATGCCAGATACGTTTTGTAAATCGAATTCTTTCTGTAATCATATTCCTCTGCCACATGATACCGCCGTCGCAGCTTGCGGTTGATCAGTTCTCCGAGCAGAATAACCGGATTCAGCTGCTGCGGATCTCCCACAAGCATCAGTTTCTCTCCACGGATAATCGGGACAAGAGAGATCGCAACGTTACACTGGCTGGCCTCGTCCATAATAGTCATGTCAAACAACGGCTCCGGTTCCCCGATCTTATGTGCCGATATGCAGGTAGTGATAATAACCGGAAAAACACGCTGCAGCTTCTTTACATTTTCGGATTTCTGCATGTATTTGTTGAATGCAAGCGCCTGTGCCGCCGGATTTTCACCGGAATCTAAAATCTCCCGCAGTTCCTGATATTTTGGCTCCTCAAGTGTCTTGATATAACGCGCAGACGTATAAAATAAATACTGATAAAATTCTTCTTCGTTGCGGTCGAGAAGCTGCAGGGCATCCGAATCAGAAATTTCGCCAATCTGATGGATTCTCTGATCGAGCTTCTGCATTTGGTATCCCTGCAGGTCCATCTGAAACGGGAGCAGGTTCATGGCATTTTTGATATGTTCCTGATATTCCATCAGATGCGAAAGTGTCTCTTTCCGCTCCTTTAAATCCAGAATTTCCTCATACTCTTTCAGTCTCGCAGAAAGACGTTTTGCACGGTCAACCCGGTCATCCTTGCGCTTATCGAGCGTGGACGTAAATATTTTTACGGTCTGCACCTGATTGCGCAGGCGGTTGATGTAGCTGATCGCAGCTTTAACTTTGTCTATATTCCCAAGCCGCAGTACCGGAAACGGAATGGTCTGTCCATGGTACTCAAGATGTGTCAGTTTTTCAAATACATTGTCGATTGGAACGTTATTGTAGGACGCAAATAAAACGGTCGTATTGTTAAAAAACGCCGTTACTATCGTGTTGATGATCGTATTTGTTTTTCCCGTGCCCGGTGGTCCCTGTATGTAGGCAAGCGGATATTTCATGGCGTTGTTGATTGCCAGCAGCTGATCCAGATTGATGTTCTGATTGATCAGTGCAATCGGATACGCCTTGGTGCGGCGCGGCCGTTCTAACAATTCCCCGAAGAAGGCTTTGACTGGATAAGTAACCTGCTGCTTTTCAAACATATCAAGTATGGCTTTGTACTCGTCATGCAGATTCAGCACTACATCCATCCCAAGCCCCAGCACATACGGCATATCATCTACGACTGGCTTTTGCCCGCCATGACCGGTAATCGCATCTTTGATTTTTTCCAGATTGTTTTCAAAATCTTCCAGCAGTTCGTACTCGTCCGCATCCAGAAATTTACGCGCATTTTCCGTCTGTCCGTCAATGCCAAACTGTGTGCAGACTGTGATATCTTCATCCGGCTGAAACACTCTGTTTTTCACATCAAGGTTCAGGTTCCGGTATGCCAGAACATACAGCCCCTTCGCCGTGTGAATACTCAATACATTGAGTGCCAGTTTCTTAATTCTTAAATTGGTGCTCTTTTTCTTTTCGTGAGACAGGGAATACTGGAAATTTGACACGACCTCCTGAAACTGCTGATCGTTAAGTGCATACCGTCCGTTTTTCACACGATCCCCATCGATATAATGGATCAGATCATAATCGGTGATGTAAGGTGTCGTATCCATGCGGTTACATAGTTCCAGATAATTTAGTATTTTCAGATTTGCAGCGCTGGAAAAAATAGTTTTATAACGCTCCGGATGCATCTCGATATCTTCGATCAGCTGCCTGTTTTCCGGACAGTACGTTCCTTCAAGGACTTCCGTGGACAGAATGGAATCCACAAAAATTTTGTCATATTCCCCAAGTGTATACATTCCGAGGTGCAGACCATCTACTTTGAGGGTACGTTTTGCCGGATCGAGATCACGGATTCCAATCCAGTATTTTGTAATCTGATCCGCTTTGTTCCGATATTCGATTTTCAGCCACTTTCCCTCATGAATCGCCCGGAAAATGTCCCTGCAAATCTGATTCATACTATGCTCCGTCCTGTTTTACATGATATCTCTATCATTCATTATGATGTTCGGACAGAACCTTTGTCAAGCAAATCCTCAATTCCCCTTGCTGCTCAAAGGATTACTTCTCGTTTCAAAAAACTGATTGTTATCTATGCGTGCGCGGTTTTTGTCGTTGTACATACTGCTCTGCCGGATTGCGTCATTTTCTTTTTCCTGTTCCGGTGTGTTCTCCTCAAAATGTTTTGGTCCTGCGGTAACCGGATCTGCATCCGTTCCTACAAGCATCGCTGATTTATCCGTATAATTTTTTGGTTTCATGACATACCTCCATATTTTTTGTTAGTATGTCCGATTTTTATCCTCTCCACTCCCGTAAGTAAAAGTTTGTAAAACTTTCGTAACCGGTCCATCATCAGATTCTCAAAAAATTCTTTCTTAAATCTTCTTCTAATGGAATATCGTACTCTTTCTCAATTCGTCCGACATCGTTTCCAGATGGCTTTTTACTGTTCTTGCAATGATTTCATCATCTTCCACGATAAAAATGCGATACATCGATTTAGTATCTGCCACGCAACCGCTGCTGTTCGCCTTCTTCTCCTGATGCAGAAAAAGATAATCAGCACAGCAATAATCACCAAATAACTTCCCATTGCCTGTCCTCCTGCGTTTCCATCATGAAATCTTATTTCCTGCCTTTGAATACTTTAACGCTTCCTTGCAATATACAGACTGATTTACAATCCAAATCAGGCACACTACAAGAGAAGGTAAGAATCCTATGCCAAAAACGGGTGCACTTCTGCTAAACTGTTATTCATAACCAAACCTCAACCTCCTTATCAAACTTGAATTTATCGATTTCTTTATTATCTAATCTGTTAGTAATCTATCCAACAGCATCTGCCTAT
>OHPP01000412.1_pt1 | contig 31420 bp, 32 predicted proteins | sample 1577731 | NCBI WGS metagenome assembly OHPP01 (sample SAMEA3879536, study PRJEB24766) | human gut metagenome | biome: human-associated habitat; feature: feces | place: USA | collected 1985/1987
TATCTGGAAAAAGAAAGCTTTTGTTCATTCTTTAAGTTATACAATAATTTTATTGGTTATTCCGGTACTTTCTATGTGCCTGTTACTATCAAAACCAATTTTATATCTAAATATAAATATTCCGTCTGCCTTTTTCATTTTAGCAGCCTTTGTATTGTTTATAAATATTATGAACTATATATTGTTTTACAACGTCCTCGAAAACGAAGAGCTCCGCTTTCAGCTTACCATCCAAAAAGAACAGATTGAATTTCAGCGCAACAAATACGAGCAACTGGGTGCTGCCTACAAAAATATACGTAGCTTTATGCACAACACCAAAAAGCATCTGTTTTATATTGAAAATTGTGTTACTGAGAAAAAATATGACGATATAATCCCTCATTCTAAAGAGATTATGCACGACCTCGAATCACGCTATTGTACTATTAATACAGGAAATCTCGTTATAGATGCCTTTGTAAGCAACCTGCTGCTTCAGACAAAAGCCCAAGGTATCACTCTGCACACCAATCTGAAATTTGACAAAGCCACTATTCCTGTCAATGATTATCACCTGACTATCATTCTCGGAAATCTGCTTGATAATGCGCTTAATGCCTGCCGTGGACAAATCGGAGCAAATATCAAGGTTGCGGTAAGAACTGTAGACGGCACCTTTACCATACACGTTGCAAACACATATGTGATTGCAGATCCTGACAAGGCACCTGATGATTTTGAAAAAATAGATTTTATTCACGGATATGGTCTGAAAAATGTAAAGGACTCAGCCGAGGCATGCGGTGGTTTCTGCGTGATCAATCACGAAAATGATATATATTCCGCCACCGTTATAATACCTGTTCTGAATCCTTGAATCAATTCATCCACAAAAAGGATGAACTATCCCTCTGAAATCTGACAAACGACACGATTTTCTATAACACCTTCGAACCATTTGCCGTAAGCTTAAAAGTTGCACCTAGCACCTCTGCTGCGCCACGGCACATCATCATTCGACCCAGGAAAATTTCAAAATACTCATACATAGAGCAGATTTTCGTATCAATCTGCAGATTAAGCGCTATGACTTTTTTATCCATATTTATCTTAAGAGCTGCATCTGTTACTGCATAATTTACCCTGTCGTGTATATCAAAATTTTCTTTTGCCTTGTTCCTTACACGGTTTCTGCGCACATCGGTTTTATCTGCTATGATGAGTGCTGCTGAAATAGGATCCGTTGCCCCTCCGGTTGACTCATCATGATGTCCTATCGCAGACACAACCGTTATCCTATCCTTCAGACTCATATCTGTTTCTTTGAGTATCTCGTTTGCCAGTATTGCACCATATTCCGCATGACGGCTTCTGTTTACCACATTTCCGATATCATGCATAAATCCCGCGATTTTTACCATTTCAATATCAGATTCGCTGTAGCCGAATTTCTTTAATATATATGCTGCTCTTTTGGCTACCATTGTGCAATGAGCTGCCGAATGGTCTGTAAAGCCCAATACTCCAAGGTTTTCATTCCCTTTCTTTAAACATTCACAGACCTCCTTATTCTTTTTTATCTCATCGTATGTCAAATTATTGCCTCCTGTTTTGTTACTTAATCATAAATTATAGTCTGCTTTTCATAAAAATATTCGTACATGTTTTGTAATCTTTATTTCTGCACTTATAAGCGTAACAAATAATTGAAAATATATTGAGGTGGCTGTGTAAAATTTGTGGGAAATTTTCTATTTACTATTGATATATTTTGCATTGACATATTTTGTTGCATATTTTCCTCCTTTATGCATATATTTGACTAAAAAATATGCAGATACTCAATAAGTATCTGCACATTTTCTAAGTAATATTATGCATTAAAGGTTCAAAAGGTATTTTACCCTATCGTATAATAATATACGCTGTATATGCCGCATACATTAGCAGCATGATGATACCCTCGCCTCTTTTTATCTCACGTTTTGTCCATGCCATAATCCACACGATGAGTGAAAATACCACAAGCACGATGATATCTATGATATTTTCCTGTATGAATGCTATCGGGCTGATGGCTGATGCAATTCCAAGCACCATGAGTATGTTGAAAATACATGAGCCGACTGCATTTCCGAGTGCCATATCGACCTCGTTTTTTCTGGCTGCGACTATTGATGTCACAAGCTCCGGAAGTGATGTTCCGATAGATACGATGGTCAGTCCGACGAGTGTCTGGCTCATTCCAAGGTCAATCGCTATGCGGCTTGCACTGTCTACTACAACATCTCCGCCTACTGCGATGCCGACAGCTCCGATTAGAATGAAAATCACTGCTTTTGGCATTGAGATGAGAGGTATCTCATCGACCTCCTCATCTGATGACTGCCTGTTCTGCTTTAATGTGTGTCTGATAAGGTAGAAAATATATCCTGCAAAGCAGCCGAGCAGTATTATTCCGTCCACTCTGCCGAGTGTCATGCCGATTGTTCCCATGACAAGAAGTAAAATGGCACATATCATCGAGAATGGGAAGTCTCTTTTTAAGGATGCTCCGTCCACCACGACCGGTGTCATCAAAGCGCACACGCCGATTACTACCATAAGGTTAAATATGTTTGAGCCTGTCACGTTGCTGACTGCAAGCGTATTGTTGTGTGCTATGGATGCTGCCACACTGACCGCTGTTTCAGGAAGCGAAGTTCCCATCGCAACAATTGTCAGTCCAATGATAAGTGACGGCACCTTGAAGCGCTTTGCCACGCTTGAGCTGCCCTCCACGAACAGGTCTGCTCCCTTTACCAAAAACACAAAGCCCACTATCAGGCAGAGCAGCACCACTATAAACGGTGCATTATTGATGAAATTTTCCATGTTGATTCCTCCATTTTTTATTTTTTAAAAGCTTATAATCCCCAGGTGCTCAAGCAATATCTTCACGCCTATGAGTATAAGAATGATTCCTCCGGCTATCTCTGATTTCTTTTTATATTTATTGCCGAAAAAGTTTCCGACTATGACTCCGATGATTGAGAGCACGAAGGTTGTAAGTCCGATGATTGCAATAGCCCAGTAGATGTTTAAGCTGTCATAGGTAAATGCAAACATGATTCCGACTGCAAGCGCATCGATGCTTGTCGCAATTGCAAGCAGAAGCATCTCTCCCTGATTGAGCGCCAGGTCTTTTTCCATGACCGCGTCATCATCCTTTTCCTTTACTGCCTCATAAACCATCTTTCCACCGATAAATCCTAACAGAATGAATGCTATCCAGTGGTCAATGCTTGTGATATACTTCTCAAAGCGGATGCCCAGCATATAGCCGATAAACGGCATGAGCGCCTGAAATCCTCCGAAATACAGACCGATTGTCAGCGCCTGCTTTCTGTTTACCTTTGTCATTCCAAGTCCCTTGCAGATGGATACTGCGAAGGCGTCCATTGACAAACCTACTCCTATGAGCAGGATTTCAATAAATAATACCATATTTTTCTCCCTTTTGCCTAATGTGCGGCGATTAAATTTTCGTTTGTACCGGGCTGTCTCTGATTTTGTAATTAATTCTACAATATGCATATGAAAAAATGAGACCCTCGCATGCAGACACGAAACCTTATAAAGCTATAATTTATGGCTTATATAGCTTTATTGTGTGCTGCATACTTGAGTCTCATTCTTTAATGTTTGCCAGGTCTATTGACCGGTCTGTTGACAAACCACGTATATTTAAGAATACGCGAACTACTCCCTCAGAGGTAGTGTGTATTTAATTAATCGCCTTTGCTTCTAAAAAATATATCAAATGACATGGGCTGTGTCAATGTATTTCACCGCTAATTTTTGTACGGAATGGCTAACTTTTTAAAATCATGGTTGACACGAAAAACAACATGTGATATGTTTACTACGACAGACATAGTATGACACTCGTAGTATGTTACTCGTAGTATTGAATAATTTTAAGATGAAATTAAACACTTGATACAGGAGGTGAATAATGCTCAATATAAGCAGCGATGTCATCCGCGGATACAACGATACCATCATACTCTACCTGCTCCTCGACAGGCCATCCTACGGCTACGAGATTTCAAAGCAGATAAGGCTAATATCCGAGGAAAAATACGTCATAAAAGAAACAACTCTCTACTCTGCATTTACCCGCCTTGAGAAAAACGGCTATATCACATCCTTCTCTTCGAACGACAATGCAAGTGGAAAGCGCCGGACCTACTATCAGATTACTCATGCCGGCAGAGAGTATTACAGGATGAAATGCGAGGAATGGAAGCTGACACTTGATGTAGTAAGCAAATTTATACGATTTTAAAGGAGACATTTTATGGAAACTATAAAGAATTATCTGGAAAATATGTTTTCGCACCTCCCGAATACCCCCGAGGTGCAAAAAGCCAAATATGAGCTCTATCAGATGATGGAGGATAAATACAACGAATTAATATCCGAGGGCAAATCCGATAACGAGGCCATAGGAATCGTCATATCAGAGTTTGGAAACCTTGACGAGCTCGCCGACTCACTCGGCATCAAGAGCTTCGTGGATCCCAGTCAGGCAATGCCTTCCGCCAAAACGCTCTCCCGCGAGACTGCTGCCACATTCCTAAGGGATTCAGCAAAACAGGCATATCTCAGAGCATTTGGAGTGCTTCTTTGCATAATCGCAAGTCTTGGACCGATATTCAGCGAATGCATTCCGCGTTCACTCGCTTCACCGGACGCATCTGATGCAATCGGCATCACGTTCCTGTTTGTTTGTATCGCTGTGGCAGTCGGCTTCTTTATCTTCTCAGGTTCTCTCTCATCTAAATGGAGCTACCTGAAAAAAGAGCCTTACTGCATAGACTTTGAAACAGCAAACTGGGTCATCGAGCGAAAGGAAAGCTACCGCTCCACACATGCGATGCTTTTAACAGTGGGTATCATGCTCTGCATACTCTGCGCAGTGCCGGCAATCATAATCAGCTCACTGAACACCAAAAGCACCTTCGCAGACTCACTTTCAGGCGGACTCGTGCTCGTGTTTATAGCAATCGGTGTATTTATGATAGTATTCACAAACATGAAGAAATCAAGCTTTGACAAGCTTCTTTCCCTGAACGGAGCACAGACTATGGGCGGTAATTTTGCCAATTCACACGATGGCAAGGTGCACTATGAAAACCCTGTTGTGGCTGCAATCATGTCAGTCTACTGGTCAACTGTCACATGCATCTATCTATGCTGGAGCTTTATTACCTTTGACTGGGGTATCACATGGATTATCTGGCCAATAGCCGCAATCATCAATTCGCTGGTGGAAAATCTGCTCGGCGATAAACATGGAAATTAATGGAAACCAAGACAGTCAAAAATGTGTGTAGCATATTTTGAATAATCACAAAACAAATTATGCAACAAGATAATTCAGAAATGGAGACAAGTCATGAAAAAGAATATATATCTAATAATAATTACAATAATTACCGTGGTCTGCATCATCGCCGGGAGTCTCTACCATATCGGGGGCTTTGCCCTAGGCCTGTTTGACAATCTGATTCCGCGCTCAGACAAGTCTCTCGGAAACGTATGCACAGAGGAACTTTCAGTCGATGAATTTTCAAACCTGGTATTTGATACAACCATATCGAACATCAACGTGAAAACCGGTGACAGCTACATGGTCTCATACAAATGCAACAAGCGACTGGTTCCAAAGATTAAGAGCTCCGGCGATACCCTCACATTATCCCAAAGCAAAGGAGCCAACTACAGAAGAAACACCACGAGTGAAATCACTGTTACCATTCCTGAGGGCGCAGCATTGAACAAGCTCTCCTTTGATACCGGCGTAGGCGAGGTAAACCTTAATTCCCTGACCGCAGCTGATGCTGAATTTGACACCGGCATAGGCGATTTATATGTCACAGACTGCAGCTTCGCCACATGTGATGTGGATGGCGGAACCGGCAACCTTAGCTTTGAAAACTGTGCCTTTGACGAAATGGATATCGACGGCGGTACAGGTAACATCACTGTGACATCCTCACAGTCACTTGACGGTTACATGATGGACCTGGACTCAGGTACAGGCGATATCACAATCAACGGCAATGACTATGATGATGAGTATGAAGTAAATGAACATGCCAAAAAGCACCTGGTTATCGACTCGGGGCTTGGGGATATTGTGGTGAAATATTAAATTAAACTTTTCACTTTTTATTGTCCATAAACTGCGGCTCCATATATCCGGTTCCTGACATGGACTTGTAGTAGCGGCTTGCGGCCTGCGTGCCGACACGCACCTCGCTGGCCTGCTTCTTTATGGATGCAAATTTCAGAGTCATGAGATCCTTGTTGCGGGCCTCCTGACTCTGTATTTTTACGCTCTTGTTGATATCATCCACTCTTTTTAAGTATAAAGAGATTTTGAAAAATCCCGGCCCACATCAGGATACTTAACTTTATCCTATGACGTGAGCCGGGATGGCTTGTCTCTTTATGCTCTTTGCAATTTAATTTAATTTTAATGCTCCAGATTTGCAAACTTCGTGTACTCAGGCAGCCATGCAAGGTTTACGGTGCCGATTGGACCATTACGCTGTTTAGCGATGATGATCTCTGAGATGCCCTTGAGCTCGGTGTCCTTGTTGTAGTAGTCATCACGATAAATGAACATAACGACGTCGGCATCCTGCTCGATGGCTCCTGACTCTCGAAGGTCAGAAAGCATCGGTCTGTGGTCCGGACGCTGCTCTACGGCTCGTGAGAGCTGTGAGAGTGCCACTACAGGGACTGAAAGCTCTCTGGCGAGCGCCTTAAGTGAACGTGATATGTCTGAGATTTCCTGCTGACGCGATTCTGAGCCTCGTCCTGAGCCTGTCATGAGCTGCAGGTAATCGATGATGATGAGCTTTAAGTCGTGTTCGAGCTTGTATTTACGGCACTTGCTTCGAAGCTCTGATATGCTGATACCCGGAGTATCGTCTATGATGAGCTCGGAGTCTCCGATGATTCCGGCTCCCTCGACCAGCTTTTCCCAGTCGGCATCAGACAGATTTCCTGTACGCAGTGCCTGCGCATCTACCTTTGATTCGAGTGAGAACAGACGGTTTACGAGCTGTTCCTTCGACATCTCGAGTGAGAATATGGCTGTACATAGATGTTCGTGGAATGCCACATGCTGTGCTATGTTGAGCACGAAGGCTGTCTTTCCCATTGACGGACGGGCTGCCACGAGCACGAGATCTGACGGCTGAAGTCCCGCTGTCCTGTAGTCAAGATCTATGAAGCCTGTCGGGATTCCTGTTACGGTGCCCTCCTGCTGTGCTGCTTTTTCGATTTTCTCGAGGGCATTCATGACTACAGTACGGATTGGCACGTAGTCACCTGTCTGCCTTGTGGAAAGCAACTCAAATACATCGTGCTCTGTCTTGTCGAGCACGCTCTCGAGCGATTCCTTGCCGGCGTAGCACTCGTTCTCTATGTCCTCTGTCACATGGATGAGCTTTCGCTTTATGGCATTCTCTTTTACGATATTGGCATAGTACTTGATGTTGGCAGAGGTCGGCACACTGGTGACGAGAGTTCTCACAAAGTCAAGGCTTTGTATTTCCTGCGGCACATCCTTTTCCTTTAAACGGTTCTGGAGTGTGACGAGATCTACAGGCTGACCCTCTGTAAAGAGCTCAACCATGGTCTCAAATATGATGCCGTACTGCTGATGATAAAAATCCTCCTTAAGGAGCATCTCGCTGGCGGTCACTATGGCATCCTTGCTCATAATCATGGATCCGACCACGGACTGCTCTGCCTCAAGGCTGTTTGGCATTATTCGTTTGATTAATGCTTCTTCCAAGGGGATTCCTCCTATCCTTCAACTACTGATACTGTGAGGTTTGCTGTTACCTTTGGATGAAGCTTGACAGGCACCTCATAGTTTCCGAGTGCTTTGATTGACTCGTTAAGCTGCATCTTTTTCTTGTCGAGCTCTAAGCCATGCTGCTCCTTTGCTGCAGCCGATATCTCCTTGGTGGAGATGGAGCCGAAGGTTCTGCCACCCTCTCCTGAGCGCAGCTTTACTACTACCTTTGTGTTCTCTACTACCTTTGCGAGTGCAAGTGCACTCTCGTAGTTTTCCTGTGCCACCTTGTCAGCGTGCTGGTTCTGAAGCTTTAAGTCATTTAAGTTCTTTGGAGTAGCCTCTACTCCGAGCTTTTTAGGTATGATATTGTTTCTGGCGTAGCCGTCACTTACGTTTACTATCTCGCCTTTTTTGCCTAATGGTTTTACGTCCTGTAATAAGATTACTTTCATTCTTCTATGTCTCCTTCTTTTAGCATTTCGTCCAGTGTATCCTGTATCATGCGCTTTGCCTGCACGATAGTGACGCCTTCAAGCTGTGCTCCTGCCACATTTAAGTGTCCGCCACCGCCCAGCTTCTCCATGATTATCTGGACATTTATCTCGTCGATTGAACGAGAGCTGATATAAATCTTGTCATTGTACTCCGTGAGCACAAATGATGCCTTGATTCCTATTATGTTGAGCAGCTCATTTGCCGCCTGTGCACCGACGATTGTCGGGCTCTCCACATTCTCGCTAGGGCATACCGATATGGCAAACGAGCCCCTGTATACCTCTGCATGGCGTACTGCCTCGGCTCTTGCCTTGTAGCATGCCATGTCATTTCTAAGCATCTTTCTGACGCGTGTTACCTCTGCGCCTGAGCGCTTCAAAAAGGCTGCCGCCTCAAATGTACGCACGCCTGTCTTTGTCATAAAGTTGTTGGTATCGATGAGGATGCCTGCGTAGATGCAGTCGGCCTCTGTCGCATTGATCTTGACTCCGTCGTTGAAGTACTGCAATACCTCTGCAACCATCTCACACGCACTTGATGCATACGGCTCGATATATGAGAGTATAGGATTCTCTATTATCTCGCTGCTTTGTCTGTGGTGGTCAAATACGACTATCTTTCCTGTCTTTCTGAGGAGCTCAGGACACTCTGTGTAGCTTGGCCTGTTGGTGTCCACCACCATGACAAGCGTATCCTTGCTCACCATCTCAAGAGCTTCTTCGCTGTTTATAAACATATCCGCAGGGTAGCCCTTTGCCTCTGAAAATGTCTCCATGAGAGGTCTGACTGAGCTTGTCGGGTCATTTATTACTATCTGTGCCTTTTTGTCGAGATTCTTGGCTGCACAGTATATGCCTATGCCCGCTCCGAGCGAATCTACATCTGTGATGCTGTGACCCATGATAAGCACATTCTCACAGGTCTCAATGATTTCCTGAAGCGCCTGTGCCTTGACTCTCGCCTTTACCCTTGTCTTGCTCTCCACCTGCTTTGACTTGCCACCAAAATACAGGATATCATTGTGATCCTTTATAACTACCTGATCACCGCCTCGTCCGAGGGCCAGGTCTATGGCATTTCGCGCATATACGTAGTTTTCATTATACTTATCGCTCTTTATACCGATTCCGATACTGAGTGTGACCGCCATCTCGTTGCCGACCTTTATAGCCTTGACCTCGTCGAGCACCTTGAACTTGTCCTCCTTCATGCTGTCAAGGTACTTGTACTTGAACACCACGAAGTATTTGTCGTTTTCTATCTTTCTGACAAGTCCGTCATACTTGGCAAAGTACTGGTTTACACGCCTGTCGATAAGTGCAACGAGCAGTGACCTCTTTACATCCTCTATGCTGTCGAGCGCCTCATCATAGTTGTCGATATACACAAGCGCTGATACCTGCTTCTGCTCTGTGATTTCCTTCTTGCAGCGATAAAGCTCCGACTCATCAAATACGTACAGCGCCGTCAAAAACTCGTCTGCCTCATTTGTGTCGATTATCTCATTTTCCTCTGCGATAGAGTTGAAATATATTCTTTTAACGGACAGTCTGACTATGCTGTCCTCTTCCTCGTTTACTATCTTGAAATCTGTCGGCGCATCACTCTTGGTGAGAAGCTCCCTGGTCACTGTCGGGAAAAGTGTCGTGATGGATTTGTGATAGCTTTTATCCACACCCATGAGCTCTGCGAATTTGTCATTTACCCATAGTATCTTACCTGAGTACTCAAGCAGGGCATACGGCACCTCAAACTCATTAAGCAGCCTCTTCTGCACCGATGAATACTGGGTTGCAAAGCTTATCAGCTCATTTGCAACGACTGACTTGCTTCTGACATACAAAAACAGCACGAGCGCAAAGTAAAACACTGTAAAGCCTACCATGCCATAGCCAAGCCTTCTGTCATAGCGCAGTGCTATTCCATCAGCACATATCCACACAAACGTCAGATATATCGGCCAGCACATGTAGCTTTTCAGCCTGCCCTTGAATTTTATTTTTTTCTTCATTTTACTCTCCTTATCCCCGCTGCGTTGCGCTGTTGCTGCCGGTGCAACGGTTACGGTTTCGAGAATGTACTACAAATTTATAAGTTACCGGTCACACCTTTGTGCAGCCCGCATCGATTGATATACCTACTAGAGAGTATACCACTTTGTGGGGATTATTCCTAGTACTATATTTATCAGTTTGGAATTACAGGAGTTCAGGGCAATCCTGTGTAATCTAAGCACAATTCTATGCAATCTAAAAAGCACCGCATATATCTGATATTGATATGATACATGCGATGCTTTTTATGTGCTCTCATCTTCCGGTATTCATTTTGATTAAATATAATTACTTCTCAGTCTTATCCGCAGCTATCTCTGCAATCGACTTTGTAAGACCTGCAATCCCCTGAATCTCTGATGGGATGATTATCTTTGTAGCCTTGCCGTCTGCTGCCTTGGCAAATGCCTCCAAGCTCTTTATCTGGAGCACTGCACTATCCGGATTTGCCTCCTTCAACATGCGCAGTCCGTCTGCATTGGCCTGCTGTATCTTGAGGATAGCCTCTGCCTGACCTGCTGCCTCCTGGATTGTTGCCTCCTTCTTTGCCTCTGCGCGAAGGATGGCTGCCTGCTTTTCAGCCTCGGCGTCGAGGATGACTGACTCTTTATTTCCCTCTGCAACAAGGATTGTTGATTTTTTCTCACCCTCTGCACGAAGAATGGCCTCTCGTCTCTCACGCTCTGCCTTCATCTGCTTCTCCATGGCATCCTGGATGGCCTTTGGAGGTATGATGTTCTTGAGCTCGACACGGTTTACCTTGATGCCCCATGGATCTGTTGCCACATCGAGTGTTGCGCGCATCTTGGTGTTGATTGTCTCACGGCTGGTGAGTGTCTCATCAAGCTCTAAGTCTCCGATGATGTTACGAAGTGTTGTGGCTGTGAGATTCTCAATTGCCATGATTGGATTCTCTACTCCGTATGCGTAGAGCTTTGGATCTGTAATCTGGAAATATACAACGGTGTCTATCTGCATTGTTACATTATCCTTTGTGATTACAGGCTGTGGCGGGAAATCTACCACCTGCTCCTTTAAGATGACTCTCTTTGCTATTCTGTCGATAAATGGCACCTTGAGGTGAAGTCCTACGCTCCATGTAGTGAGATATCCTCCCAAACGCTCAATTACCATCGCATGTGCCTGTGGCACGATTTTGATGCAGTTTACCAGTACTATAAGTACGATTACGAGTAACACTGCAAGTGCTATTAATCCTTCCATTTCCGGTTAAGCCTCCTTTACCCTTTTTACAATTAATTTTACTCCGCTTATCTTTACTACCTCGATAAGCTCGCCTTTTCTTATGATCTGGGTCTCGTCCTGCGGTCTGACTGTCCACTCCTGACCGTTTACAACGGCTTTTCCCGTCTGCTTCATGCTGTCAGCATCCTCGGTGAGCACAGCTCTTTCTCCGACCAGACTGTCCACGTTTGTCTTCACTGTCCTGGAATTGATGTACTTCCCGGCCCATGGCTTTGTGAGAGCTAAAAGCACGACTGAAACGAGTATAAATGCAATTCCCTGAACCACGACATTGCCGCCAAGTAGTGCGATTATAAACGCTACAAATGAGCCTGCCGCAAACCATATGGATGTGAGCCCGACTGTCATAAGCTCAACTAAAACAAAAACTACGGTGGCTGCCAACCAGAAAACAATGTATGTATCCATTTGAACCCTCCCTTTTTATTAGTATTTGTTTTATATTCATTTTATACTATGTAATTTGATTATGCAACAAATATTAATTTTTTAAACATAAAACATTTTTAACCTAAAAAATCCCGGCCACCATCCGGTAGTCGGGATTTATCATACATTTATCTTATTCGCAAACGTATGGCATAAGAGCAAGATGACGTGCTCTCTTGATTGCTACTGTAAGAGCTCTCTGGTGCTTTGCACAGTTTCCTGTGATACGGCGTGGAAGGATTTTTCCTCTCTCAGAGATGTATCTCTTTAATTTGTTTGTATCTTTGTAATCAATGACATTGTCTTTTCCACAGAATACGCAGACTTTTTTTCTTCTACGCATTGGTCTTCTCTTCATTGATGAACCATCAGCTGATTTATTGTAAGCCATTTTTGTTACCTCCTTGAATATTTGTCCTCGTGGACACTACTAATTGAATGGAAGCTCCTCGTCGATTCCGTCCGGAATGTTCATGAAGCCATCCCCAGCAGCCTGGCTAGGTGCAGGTCTGTCTGCCGGTGCAAATCCGCCTGCATTTCCTGATGCGGCTGATTTGGACTCTGCAAACTCTGCATTCTCAACCACGACGTCAGTGGTGTATACCTTCTGTCCGTCCTTGTTTGTATAGCTGCCGGTCTGGATTCGGCCTTCAACAACAAATTTTGTTCCTTTACGGCCAAATCTCTCAAAAAATTCTGCTATCTTTCCAAAAGCTACGCAGTTGATGAAATCCGTTGACTGCTCCTCTGCATTCTTGCTGTATCGTCTGTCTACTGCAAGTGAAAATCTTGCTATTGCAAGTGAGTTATCCCCCTGGGCATAGCGGATTTCTGCGTCTCTGGTTAATCTACCCATAAGTATTACTTTGTTCATAATACAATCTCCTATTTTCTTATACTATGCCTCGTCTTTTCTAACGCATAAGAAACGAAGAACATTGTCCATGATACGAACGTCCTGCTCGATTTCTGCTGGGACTGTTCCCTCAGCATCGAACTGGATGAAGTAATAAAAGGCCTCAGTCATGTGCTGAATCTCGTAAGCTAATCTCTTCTTACCAGCCTCCTCAACTTCTGTAACAGTACCGCCGGCACGTGTGATGTACTCTTTTGCCTTCTCGACTACTGCTGTTCTCGCATCATCCTCGATCTTTGCACTAACGACGAGTGCTAATTCATATTTGTTCATGCGAATGTTACCTCCTTTTGGTCTCTGGCTCATAAATCTGATTATGAGCAAGGAATTTTATATCACGAGTTTAGATAATACCATGAATCTCGGTACTTTTCAAGGGGTTTTTACAATTTTTCTTTAATTTTTATCAGGTCGGGACATGCGCTGTTTCTATTACTCAAGCCTGCTTCTTCGTGAGGCCGCGGTCATTTTTCTCGACCAGCTTTCTCGGCACCATAACCTGGTGTCCGCAGCCCATGCATTTCAGGCGGAAGTCTGCTCCGACACGCATGATTTCCCACTCGCTACAGCCGCACGGATGCGGTTTTTTCAGTTTTACGATATCTCCTACTGCGTATTTATCCATCCTATATTCCTTCTCTACCTATATCTGCCATATTATATACTATGATATGAGGGTCAAAAGGTATTTTGCCCTCATACTACACCTCTATCTGCTCAAATACAGAGCCCAGTCCCTGCTGTATCAGAAGGTCTGCTCTTGCGTCCATCGGTGTGGTGGACTTGTTGATAAGCACGAGCTTGTTTCCGTTGTAATAGTCTATGAGGCCTGCCGCCGGATATACCGCAAGTGATGTACCGCCTACTATGAGCACATCGGCGTGACTGATGTAGTAGATTGCATCCTCAAGCGTTTTCTGATTTAAGCCCTCCTCGTACAATACGACATCAGGCTTTACCGGGCCGCCGCACTTTGGACATTTGGGCACGTCTGTCGAGTGGAGGATTTTCTCTGCGCTTACAAACTGTAAGCATCTCTCACAGTAGTTTCTCAGCACACTGCCGTGCAGCTCCATTACATTTTTGCTGCCGGCCTTCTGGTGCAGTCCATCTATGTTCTGCGTCACAACGCCCTTAAGCTTTCCTGCTTTTTCAAGCTCTGCCAGCTTGTAATGCGTGATGTTCGGCTCTGCATCAAGACAGAGCATCTTGTCACGGTAGAATCGGTAAAACTCCTGCGGATGCTTCCTGTAAAATGTATGGCTCAGGATGGTCTCGGGCGGATAGTCATACTTCTGATTATAAAGTCCGTCCACGCTTCTGAAATCAGGTATGCCACTCTCGGTTGATACACCTGCTCCGCCGAAAAATACAATATTGTCCGAAGCCTTTATCCACTGCAAAAATGTTTCTACACTGCTGTCATTGTTACCCATATGTATCCATCCTTTCTTCTTTTCTTCTTTAAATTGCTGCCTATTATTTTTTGAGCCACACTTTTATAGCTTTCGCACCAGCTTGTCCACATCTGCATTCAATCCAAGCACCATCACTGCATCGTCTGCCTTGAACACGTAGTCCGGCAGCGGAAGCACGCGATTCTTTCCGGCTTCCTTTACTGTAACGATATTTACATTGTATTTCTGACGCACATTATTTTCCATGATGCTCTTTCCTACCCAGCTTTCAGGTGGATTTATCTCGTAGATTGAGTAATCATCGTTTAATGCCACATAATCAAGCACATGGTTGGCGCTGTATTTCTTTGCCACTCGTTCTGCCATGTCGCGGTCAGGATAGATAACCTCATCCGCACCGTTTCGAAGCAGGAACTTGGCATGCACATCCCTGTTTGCCTTGCTGATGACGTATTTTCCGCCCATCTCCTTAACGAGACTTGTTATCTCAAGTGAGCTTTGGAAATTGGTGCCGATGCATACAAAAATCAAATCGAAATTGTTAATTCCGAGTGCTTTTACTACCTGTGGGTCGGTACAGTCACCTATCTGCACCTTGGTCACGTCATAGATTAAATCCCTGACCTTGGCCTCGTCCTTGTCCATCACCATAATGTCATTTCCGTTTTTAATCAAATCCGCACACAGATGGTGTCCGAATTTACCCATTCCAATAATTAAAATTGATTTCATTGCGTTTCTCCTTATCCTTATCCAATGATAACTTTTTCCTCCGGAAGCTCTATATTGGCTTTATCCGGTCTATGCACAAACGAAAGCACAAAGGTCATGCTTCCGATTCTTCCACAATACATCATAATTATGATAATTATGCGTCCTACTGTATTTAAATCTCTTGTGATGCCTGTTGTCATGCCGACCGTACTGATTGCAGAGTATACCTCAAACAGTACATCGTCCATCTCCATATTGGATGTGGCAAGTATAGCTATCACCGCTGTAAGGCCAAGCACCAGATTGATGATAAGCACCATTCCGGCCTTTTTGATTACCTCACTGCTTATTTTCCTGCCAAACACATTGCAGCCGTTGCTTCCTCTCATATAAGAAACAATATAGATTATCATGACCGCCATGGTTGTGGTTTTGATTCCGCCGGCTGTCGAGCCCGGGCTTCCTCCTATGAACATGAGCACTATAGTCAAAAGCTTGCTCTCCGGTGTCAGTGCTGCTGTGTCTACTGTATTGAAGCCTGCCGTTCTCGCCGTAACTGAGCCGAATAACGATGCAAATACGGCACCCGGTGTGTCCATGCCTGCTATGGTATTGTTTTTTTCAAAAATATACAAAAACAGTCCGCCACCGAAGACAAGTATCAGTGTGGTTGATATTACTATCTTGGCGTGGAGCGAGTATCTGCTAAGCTTAAACTTTTTGGTTCTGACCTCATTCCATATGGTAAAACCGATACCACCTATGATGATAAGCAGCATAATTGTGATATTGACTAACGGGTCTGCGGCATATTTTGTAAACGATGAGTACTCCTCGTTTATGCCCATCAAATCAAAGCCCGCATTGCAAAATGCAGATATCGAGTGGAACACCGAGAAATATATGCCTCTTAATATGCCAAAATCCGGTATGAAGCGGATTGCTAAAAGCACCGCTCCTATGCCTTCGATAAGGAAGGTTCCCCTTATTATCACGCTGAAAAGCCTAACTATTCCACCAATCTCGAGTGCATTGACGCTCTCCTGCATCAGATCCCTCTGTCTGAGTCCGATTTTTTTGTGCAGAAGCATGGAAAATGCCACACCGATTGAGATGAAGCCCATGCCTCCTATCTGAATCAGCACCAGAATTACAAGCTGCCCTATGATACTCCAGTGTCTGAAGGTGTCAAACACAACAAGACCTGTCACACAGGTTGCGCTTGTTGCCGTAAAAAGTGAGTCCAGAAAATTGGTCCATTGTCCGTCTCTCGAAGAAAACGGAAGGCTAAGCATTATAGCCCCTGATAATATTGTCAGAAAAAAGCCAACTGCGATGTATCTGAACTCTGACAGGTTCTTATGTCGTTTTTTTATGTCATGTTTTATATCGTTCATATCCAATCCTAACTATTTGCTGCAGAATGTATTATTGTCAGCTCACAGAAGCTGTCTGTATATGTCCCTCTTGCTGACACCTCTGTCCTTTGCCACGAGCTTCATGGCTTCCTTCCTGTCGATGCCCTGTGACTCATAGTGTGCCATATGCGCTTCAAGAGGCATGGCTTCCCAGCTTTCCTGCTGCTCCTTTGCTATTTCAGCCACGTTTCTGCCACAAATTATAAGCACATATTCACCTCTTGGCTCCTGTGTCCTTGAACGCTCCAAAAGCTCCGAAAATGTAGTCTGCACCTTTTCCTCGTGCTTTTTCGTAAGCTCCCTGCACACGGTAAGCTCTCTGTCCCCGAGCGCATTGTAAAGCTCTGTGACTGTCTTTATAAGATGATGAGGCGCCTCGTAGATGATGATTGTCCGAGTCTCATTTTTAAGCTCCTCAATGACGCGCGCGCGTTCCTTTTTATCCCTCGGCAAAAATGCCTCAAACGCAAACCTCCTGGTCGGCCTGCCCGACATGGTGAGCGCTGTAATGCACGCTGCTGCCCCGGGAAGCGAGGTAACAGGCACGCCCTCCTCGTAGCAGATGCGCACAATGTCCTCACCCGGGTCAGAAATGCCGGGTGTTCCTGCATCAGTGATGAGGGCTATATTTTTGCCCTCCTTAAGCTTTGCCACAAGCTGGTAGGCTTTATCTATCTTGTTAAACTCATGATAGCTCGTCATGGGTGTCTTTATCTCAAAATGATTGAGCAGCTTTATGGAGTTTCTCGTATCCTCTGCTGCGATGAGGTCTACCTCCTTAAGTGTGCGCAGCACACGAAATGTGATGTCCTCCAAATTTCCTATCGGAGTTGCGCACAGATACAGTGTTCCTGTCATATGATTCTCCTGTTATTTTCCGTTATTCCGAGGCTTATCGCCATATATCTCATATATCTCATCCGTGTATACATTAGGCTCCTTGTATACAACTAACGGTTTTTCGATGGTTATACGGCTTTTGCCGCCCTTTAACCCCTCTATAAGCACCATGTTTGGCTCCCTGTCCGCGTAGGGATGCACAAGGCGCATGCGCTTTGGCTCGATATGATATTTCATCATCGTGCTAAAGATCTCTGCCAGCCTGAATGGTCTGTGAACCATGTAAAAACGCCCATTGAATTTGAGCATTTTTGCGCTCTCCCTGACTATATCGTCAAGTGTACACCTGACCTCGTGGCGTGCTATCGTCATGGCATCGTCTGCATTTTTGATACCGTGCTGACCTATCATATACGGCGGATTTACCGTCACCACCTCCACTGACTCTCGACCGAAAATCTCCGATGCATTGCACACATCTCCCTCTTCTATGGTCACTTTGTCCTCAAGATGGTTATATTTCACACTTCTTTTCGCCAGGTCAGCACACTGAGGCTGAAGCTCGAGTCCGCTGTAATGCTCTCCGTTATTCTTTGCCTCAAGAAGTATCGGAATCACACCGTTTCCGGTGCACAAATCCACAGCTCTCTCGCCGCGCTTTACCTTTGCATAGTCAGATAAAAGCACAGCGTCTATGCCGAAGCAGAACAGCTTTGGATCCTGTATGAGCCTATAGCCCTTGCGGCACAAATCGTCTAGTCGCTCATTACTGTGTATCAGTGCTTCCATTGTCTTTGTCCCTGTTGTAATCTTTATTATACTCTTTATTATAGTTTTTGTTCTTGTAATCCTTGTTGCGGTTGTATTTCTGCTTGTTTGGTTTGTTTTTGCCGCCCTTGTACGGCTTTTTGTAACCGTCCTTATTTTCTCTGCCGGCATTTGCAGCATTTACTTCATTTGTCTCATTTGCAGAAGCTTCCGCTGCCTCTATGTCCGCCCTGTACGGACGTTTTTCTCTGTTGTCACGCTTATCACGGCGCTCGCGATATTCATTTTTGTTGTCACGGTGTCCACGGTTTCTCTGCGGTTTCTCCTGTGACTTGTCCTCCATCGTCTCGTCGCCGCTATCCTCGAGATCCTTGAGCTCGCGAAGCTCCTCCTCGGTGAGCTTTACATCCTTTTTCTGGCGCGGCTTTAAGCGCAGATCATCTACAGTGTACTCACGAAGCTCCTTCTCCTCGCCGTTGTCAATGACAACACGCACGAGCTGCCTGAGCACGCTGACTGACTTGACCTCTCCGATGATTCCATCAGGTGTCTTGACCTTTTCTCCTACCGACGGCATTCTGCTGTTCAGATACTCATATGTATCCTGCTCATACTTGAGACAGCACATAAGCCTTCCGCACACACCTGATATCTTGGTCGGATTGAGCGAGAGATTCTGCTCCTTTGCCATCTTTATGGAAACAGGCACAAAATCTGCCATATAAGAATGACAGCAGAGCGGTCTGCCGCAGATTCCGATGCCGCCCATCATCTTGGTCTCATCCCTGACACCGATCTGACGAAGCTCTATTCTCGTGCGGAATACCGCTGCCAGATCCTTTACAAGCTCCCTGAAGTCAATTCTGCCGTCCGCTGTAAAGTAAAACAGCAGCTTGTTTCCGTCAAAGGTATACTCTGCATCCACCAGCTTCATCTCAAGTCCGTGCTTGATGATTTTCTCCTTGCAGATGGCAAATGCCTCTTTTTCCTTTTCCTTATTTCTCTCAACCGTTTTCTCATCCTCGTCGGTTGCCACTCTGATGACAGGCTTAAGCGGTGAAACCACCTTATCATCATCCACCTCCTTCGGCGGAATGAGGACAGTTCCCATCTCTATGCCTCTTGCTGTCTCCACGATAACATGCATTGCCATGTCGAGTTCGAAATCAACCGGGTCAAAGTAATATATTTTGCCTGCTGTCCTGAATCTGATACCAACTATTTTTGTCATGTGATTAGTTCTCCTTTATGGTCATAAGCAGCAGCTCAATTACCAGGTCAAAATTGACGTTTGCGTTAATTCTTATCTTCGCCTTCTCAAGTGCCTCAAGTATTGCCTCGATTCCCTGATAGGAATGCTTTGCTGCCTGTTTCTTTATATCATAGACCTCATCCTTGAATATGAGTCCGTTAACATCGTTTGTCGCCTTCATATACAGCACATCTCTGTACCACACCATAATCAGGTCAAAATAATCCTGCACCTTAAGCTTGTACTCAGCTATCTGCTTTACCGCTGCACCCAGCTCGTAGAGATCTATGTCATCGAGGCGCTTTATAAGCGACAGTGCTGACTCCTTTAGCTCGTTGAACTCATCTGATGAGGCGAGCTTAACAGCCTTTCCGACGATGCCCTGTGCAAATGCGGCACTGATATCTGCCTGATAATCCGGAATATGCTTTTCATTCATCAGGTATGCCTTTATCACCTCGTCCTTTACCGACTTCATATTGAGTGTGATGCAGCGCGACCTGATGGTCTGCAGAAAGCTGTCTGCATTGGTGGTGAGAAGCATGATGACCGCATATGCCGGTGGCTCCTCAATGGTCTTTAAAAGCGCATTCTGCGCCTGCTGGTTCATTTTTTCAGCCTCATCCACTATGTAAATCTTGTATTTACTGCTGTACGGCTTTATCACTATATCGTTGTTGAGCTGTGTCCTGATGTCGTCAACCGATATGTTGTTGGGCTTTTCATGGCTGACATATATGATATCAGGGTGATTGTGGTCATCTGCCTGATGGCACGATTTGCACTCTCCACAACCGTCTGTGCCCTCCTTCTCACACTGCAGTGCCCTGGCAAATGCCTCGGCTATCATCATTTTGCCGGACAGCTGTGGTCCGTTTATTATATATGCATGTGAGACCTTTCCCATTGATATGGCATTTTGCAGATGCTCTATTATCTGCTCATTTCCTACTATATCCTTAAATCCTGCCATAGCTGCTGCCTCCTTATTCGTTTCCGGTTACATTTATGTGCAGGCCGTAACCATCATCCTGCTCTGCAATTAAGAACTCTGTCGTATGTATTCTGAAATCTCGGCAAGCACAGTGTCCATATCATCATTTACGAAACGGTGTGTAATACCCGCCTCACGCAGCTTGTCCTCAGAGAAATCTGATGCGTCTGCCAGAAAACGGCGGCACATCTCCTCATATTTAGGCACCTGCTGCCCTTTTTCCCGGTGAATGGCGCGTATCAGACGGTCGCCGTCCTCCACCTCCACGTAGATTGGCAGTACCTTGTCACTGCCAAAATAATCGCGTATCTTTGTGTAAGACTCCAGTGTTCCGACTGTCAGATAGCTTTTGCAGCGAAGGTCTATATCATCATCGTTTACCGTGAAATACTTCCACACGCCGTACACCGTATTGTACTCGCGAAGCTCTATGATACGCCCCTGTGCACTGAGCCTTTTTACATCCTCTTCATTGCAGAAATGATAGTCCTTATCCTGTGTCTCTCCGTCCCTTATCGGGCGAGTGGTATACGGGATAATCCTGCTAAGCATGAGTGAATCATCCTGCAGTATTTTGTTGTATATAGTGTCCTTGCCTGATGCGCTTTTTCCCATCACGCAGAAAATCTTACCCATCTGTAAACCTCTTAATATTGTAATTAGTATAAATATGATTGTTTGCTATGTCAAACTGTTGCTTACAGCACAGCAACAAACTTCCACATATTGGCATCCGGATCAAAATACAGGCCATCCACTTCAAGACCTGAATTTACAGCCTTTATTACATCATCTATGAGCTTGTCGTTCATTATCTCTCCCGGCACCACAAGCGGTATCCCCGGCGGATATATATTTATAAAGGCACCGCTCACCTTCCCGCTTGCCTTAAAGGCATAGACCTCCTGATGGTCTGCATCATATGCATCATACATTTCCATTGCGGCAGGCAGCTTTTGATATATATCTGTGTCCATTTTGACCGGCAGGTAAAATTTATGTACTACGCCCTCCTGCTTTAATATATCATAAAACTCTTCAAAATCAGACTTATATTTTTCGAGCTGGCTGTCTATTTCAATCAAAGCATCCGCAAGCCTGTCAAAGCCCTCATCCGTATCCATGACAGATGCCAGCGCCAGTACATAATTGCCCGCCGCCATCTCAAGCTGCAGCTCATATTTCTTGAGCAGAAGCTCAAGCAGCGTATGTCCATTCATAGCCTCTTTCGTAAATATAATAATCTTTGACTCGTCAAAATCATATGCCTCATCAGCAGAAAAATCACTTTTTCTGACCACGTTCAGATGCGAAAGTCCGCTGACCTTCTGATAAAATCTGTCAAGTTTGCTCCTAAGCTGTGCAAATGCTGTCTCTTTATTATCGCGCACATAGTGTATGCAGCGCTCTATGCCTGTCATAAGCACATATGACGGTGAGCTTGTCTCATAAATGCCGAGAAACTTCTCCACTGCTCCTTCACGCATCCCACCAAGCAGCAGAAGCGCTGTCTGTGTAAATGCCGGAAGCGTCTTGTGCAGGCTCACTATGACCGCATCAGCCCCGAGTGCTATGGCATTTTGAGGGAATCCGCCTCCAAAGCCAAAGTGCGCGCCATGTGCCTCGTCAACTATGAGCAAAGCTCCATGTGCATGTGCCACAGATGCTATTGCAGCCACATCGGAAACCACACCATCGTATGTAGGCGAGGTTATCACAACCGCTTTTATGTCGGGATTTTCATCAAATGCCACCCTTATCTGTGCCTCGGTTATCTGCCCCTGCAGCCCTGTCCGTGTAATTTCAGGGTATGTAAACACCGGGTGAAGCTGCCTTAAGTAAAGCGCATGATACACCGCCTTGTGACAGTTCCTTGCTACAAGCACCTTGTCTCCCCTTTTGGTGGCCGCAGATATTGCTGCCAATATACCGCAGGTGCTTCCGTTTATGAGAAAATATGCACGCTTTGCACCGTAAAGTGCCGCTGCCTCAGCCTGTGCCTCCTTTATAATGCCCTCAGCGTGGTGCAGATTGTCAAAATTGTCTATCTCTGTTATATCAATAGCATACGGGTCCAGCTCTGCACCTATATCACTGCCACGGCGCTTATGCCCCGGCATGTGAAACGGATAAATATTTGATTGTGAATTATTTATCAGTTCTTTTTCCATTTAAGTACCTATATATCCTTTTTAGCCCAGAAATCTTCCAAGCTCCGGCATCCAGTCATCATAAAATATTTCATCATTGCAGAACGCGCTCCAGACCGGTGTGAGGAAATCAAGTATCAAATCAAGCGTCTCCTCCCAGCCTGCATTCGCATATGCCCTCTGCTGTCGTGTCAGCCTCTTACAATACCGCTCCCAGCGCCTTCTCATATAAGCATAGCTGCGATAGCCATACACCTGCTCAAGCCGGTGCATGCTCACTGTCTTCGGCTTATTTTTCGCTCTGACCTTAAAAATATCAATTATCTGCCTTCCGCTGACCGAATATCTCTTAAGTATCTCATATGCATCACCATATGGTTTCATATCGCTAACCAGCTCAAGCTTATCCATTATCTCAAACAGCTGTTCTCCGAGCCTGGATTCAGGCGAAAAAATACAAACATCTGCGTCTCCATAAAAGCTGTTCATAAAAACAATATTTTTAGTCATGGGAACTCCTGCATCCGCTTCATTAAGGCGCTCAAGCCTCACTGCAAACGGTACTTCCCCGCCATCACACATAGCGCTTAGATTCCACGTGTGTATCAGCGGCTGCATATCACTGGCATCCGGTTCATTAGCTGATACCTTTGCCGTCTGCTTAGATAATTCTGTATTAGTCCATACCACATCACTGTGACTGTTAAGCCCTGCATTGCCTATAATGATATTGCGCAGTACATCAAACGGCGTACCATTATCCTCTGCCCTGCCACCGGGGCTGCCATATACATAATAAAACGCCAGCTTTTCTCCTGTTACAAAATACGGCTTTTGAAGCCACAGCACGTTTCCCAGACCGGCATTATTTATGCGCCAGAGAAAATCCTGCTTCACGTACTGCCATAACACATCGCTGTACGATAATTTTTTCTCATCGCTTATATGTCTTAAATCTACCCTCACTACAACCATACTCCTATGAAGCTTTGCACCTTCTTTACCACGCGCCTCGCCCTTGCGTAATCCATGAGCACAGAAATATCCTTGTCCGTATCCGCTATGTACGACTGTACAGCTGCCTTGAAATCATTGCGGTCCAGTCTCGACTCATACTTCAGGCAGTCGCATATCACACGTTCTTTATCATAGATTCCAAAGGTATTGCCTCCAAGCTCAATGGTTGTGGCTCCAAGCATAAGTGCTGTGGGTTCCGTATAAAACGGAATGATTCTGGGATAGTCCATCTTAAAACGCGATTTTGATGTGTTTTTGTCCACGGCAAGCGTCCATCCGTATGGCTTCTCCTTTATATAGCCATAGGCGTAAAGTGCACTTTCCATGCAAAGCATTGCATCCGGAAAAAGTGCCGCGACAAGTGCATCCTCAGAAAAATCATCCACGCGGTCGGTGTAATAGCCGTTTCTGATGCGGACAAGCTTCCCCTCCCTGACAAGCTTATCAATTCGCCTGTAGTCTATACCAAGCCTTGTAAGCTCTTCTTTTTTCACTATTCCGTTGTGCTTTTCCATGGCATCAGCTATGATCGTCTGTACCTGTTGTATATTCATTACTGCTTCTCCATCCCTTGCTTATCGGCTAAAAGCCTCTTGGCATCACGTAATCCAAGCTGATACAGGCTCTCAAGCTTCTTGGGGTCCTTTTCTATCTTGCTTATTTTAATGTGCTCCGACGGCCTTAACACCTTAGCAATGCCCTGCTTTTCAAGCTCCTTAAGATGCTCAAGCTGATAATTGTACATGATATGCCTGTTTGAAAATGCCTCATAAAACCTCGGAAAACGCTTTTTGTATACCGATGTAAATAACCTTGGCATAGGTTTTTTTATATAGTCTGCCGGCTTTGTCAGCACGACAACCACTCTGTCATATCCCATATCAAGCATATGCTCATATGGGATACTGTCCGTCACCGCACCATCCAGATACCACTCATTCCCCAGCTTCACAGGCTTTGACACTACAGGCATGGAGCCCGATGCCCTGAGCACATCCATCTGGTCAAAGACACTCTTTATCTGCACATATTCAGGCTTACCTGTCCTGATATTCGTCACAACCGCATAAAATGGGATATCCGACTTCTTATATTCCTCATCATCAAACGGGTCAAGCTCTCTTGGTACGGTATCATAGGCATATTTCGTGCTCACTATGTTTTTCTCCCGAAGAAGCGGCCTGATACCCATATAATTTTTGTCACTGTTAAACCTCTTATTGTATCGTATAACCCTGCCACGCTGCTTTGACAGCAGGTTCACTCCAAAAAGTGCTCCCGCCGAAACACCGATAACTGCATCAAAGCTAATATCATGGTCCATAAAACAGTCGAGTACTCCGGCTGTATACATACCTCTCATGGCTCCGCCCTCAAGCACGAGGGCGCATCTTTCATCACTCATTTCTGCCTCCATTTATAATGTCATAATAAAAAATGTATTAATATTTATGTCGGCCGCTGAACTTCAGATTATCTCTCCTTCTGCGCCGTTTTCTTTCAAGCTTGTGCTCTCTGAAGCGCTCGCGCTGCTCCTTCTTAATGCTCCATTTGTGTTTCAACACATATATATTGTCTGATATTCTTCTAAACATGAAAATACTCAGAATAATCACTGCGATAAGTACGAGCACCCAGAGAAAATATACCGGCTTTATCCTTATTATATCACTTTCCAAATTCTGTCTGCTGTTCTCATCAAAGTACGACAGATCGACCTTTGCTCCTGATTTCAGCAGATCCACACAGCCTACCACATGATCACAATACTTATATCTGACCGTAGCAAGAGCATCCTTATTGTCGGACTTCATGTCAGCAGCTTCCCTTTTAATGCTAGAAAAATCCGCATTGTTTGGCAAAACAACATAGTTTTCCGACACCTTTGCATACATGCCGTGCTCATTCATCACGCCCAGATCCGGCGTATTGTCAGTAGCTGCGCTGTTTTCATTTTCAGCTATGCTTAGTGCCTTGAAGTTACTGAAATAGTAATTGAGCAGCGTGTTTGTGTCTGCATACTGGTCAGGCGACTGTGCATTCATAATAACCACGCACAGCGTCAAGCCATCCTTCTCCGCATAAGTGACAAGCGTGCTGTTAGCCACTGAAGTGTAGCCGGTCTTACCGCCGGTACAATCCTGATTTACAAACTGTGAATACGACTTAAATGGATGCAGCATCGCATGATGATTGTACAGCGGGGTATCCTCGGTATGCTTATTTGTAGGTGGTATGATATAGGTCTTTGTGCCTGTAATCTTTCGAAACTCGTCATTCCTGTATGCCGCACACGAGATAAGCCCCATATCGTATGCGCTTGTCCAGTGATTTTCATCGGGCAGACCATTTGCATTGTTGAAATGTGTATCTGTACAGCCTAATTCTTTAGCTTCCTTGTTCATCAGATCAATAAATGTGCTGTAATCTCCCCCAAGCTTTTTGCCTGTATGCTCTGCTGCAGCATATGCGCACTCGTTTGCCGACTCAAGCATAACTCCATATAGTGTCTGCTCCATGGTCATCTCCTCGCCCACATCCCTCTTGATGCTCGACGAACCATCACTGCTCTCCTTCACCGCCTCTTTTGAGAATGTAACCTTCTCATCCATCTTGCAATTGAGTATAGTCAGATATGTGGTGAGGATCTTTGTGATACTTGCAGGATAATGCTTTTCGTGTGAATTTTTCTCATATAGCACCGTACCTGTATTGACCTCCATCACCACGGCGCACGGTGCATTTATCTGCGGTCCCTCCGGCCAGTACGTGTCATCACCATCCGCAAATGCCATAAGCGGTCTCGCGCAAAGCGTCGTGACCATAGCAAACACTGCCATTATTAGTATTCCTGATTTTTTTAAATTTATAATTTTATGCTTCATATCTGTTCCTATTAATTCTAAAATTGGGTAGCTGTTCAGTACTATAACCAAAAATGTACTATTTCTAATTATAATGTATGAAAAACATGTTATCAAGGGCATGTGCATCGTATTTTTCCATTTTATTTTGACACCCACACAATTGTAGGGTATTATCTATATGAAATTTTACGTTTTTATAAGGAGATTTACATGAGACTTAGAAATATCCCGGGCGCCGGTGAAGTCATCGACAACAGCCCTTATTGCATAAAGGAGCCTGTTGAATTAAAAGGAAAATGGCATGATTTTTTAGGAAACAATAATCCGATTCATATAGAGGTTGGTATGGGAAAGGGCAGATTTCTGATGGATCTGGCACGGCTTCATCCCGAGATTAACTATATAGGTATCGAACGATATACCAGTGTGCTTCTTCGTGCTGTACAAAAAATGCAGGAGGATGAGCTGCCAAATGTGCACTTTTTGTGTATTGATGCTGCAACTCTTCCGGATATTTTTGACCGTAATGAGGTTGACCGCATTTACCTGAACTTTTCCGATCCATGGCCGAAGGACAGGCACGCAAGAAGACGCCTCACCTCAAGCGAATTTCTTGCCAGATATGATTTGTTTCTCGCACCTGACGGACGCATAGAGTTCAAGACTGACAACCAGGACCTCTTCACCTTCTCTCTGGAAGAGATCGAAAGCTCTGATAAATGGCACCTCGACGCCAGTACACGCGACCTGCATCATGACGCCGCAATGAATGAGGGTAACATCATGACCGAGTACGAGGAGAAATTCTCTGCTGTCGGAAACCCTATCTGCAAACTGATTGCTTCAAGATAATGCGACATATCTGTCGTTAATCGCATGATTTATATAGTCAAACATGACCCAGCTTTTATGACATTCTTCAGATTTTTCTGAGGAACTGTCATATTCGTCTCTGGCATCGTTGAAATATCTCTGCGCTTCCTTATCTCTTCCCATCTTGCTATAGCTTGAACTGATATTACTGTAAACCATAGCCTTAAGATCTCTCGAGCGGATAATTTCTGCCGTGGCAAGGCTCTCCAGATAACATTCAAAGGCTTTTGACTCATCGTTCTCAAGCTCATATACCAATCCCAGGATATTGAGATACTTTACTCCGACCAAAGCATCTTTCCAAATGTTACTTTTTTCCTATTCAACAGTATAAACTCATTATTTCAAAATTTCAATATTAATTTCACTTTTTATGGGACTATCAGACTACCCAAAAATTATGCAATAAAAAAGCACCAACCCTATGGCTCATACGTCCATAAAACCGGTACCTTTGAGTGCGCCTCCAGGGGCTCGAACCCTGCACACCCTGATTAAGAGTCAGGTGCTCTACCAAATGAGCTAGAAGCGCGTTTATTAATTTGTTTGCGTTTTCCTTAACGCGAAATTTATTATATAGTATAGTTTATAGAAATGCAACACTTTTTTTTAATTTTTTTAAATTTTTTTTAGATTTTTTGTAAAACAGTTGATTTTACACCGTTTTAAGCTATATTATTTTCTATATACAGAGACTTTTTATTCCAGATTTCCCATCCAAAGTCTCTCAGAAAGGAATTACTGATAATGAAAGTAGAAGAAAGATTATTAAAATATGTGGGCTATCACACCACATCTGATGAAGCAAGTGATAAAATACCAAGCAGTGACAGGGAATTTGCACTCGCAAGAGAGCTTGAGTCAGAGCTTAAGGAGCTTGGCTTATCCAAGGTTGTGCTCACTGACCATTGTTACGTGTATGGTCTGCTGCCTGCCACTGCCGGCATGGAGCACAAAAAAGCGGTCGGATTTATTGCACATATGGATACTGCACCTGATTTTTCCGGGGAAAATGTCAAGCCACAGCTGCTGCGTCACTATGATGGAAGCGATGTGCTGCTTAGAGGCAGTGGCGAATACCTGAGAGTAAGCGATTTTCCTGAGCTTAAAGCCCTCACCGGACGCACTCTCATTACCACAGATGGCACTACCCTGCTTGGTGCCGATGACAAGGCCGGTGTGGCTGAGATTATGACCGCCTTAGAGCAGATTATCGCAGAGGGCACTCCTCACGGCGATATCTGGGTTGGATTTACCCCCGATGAGGAGGTCGGAAAAGGTGCGGATTTGTTTGATCTGGACTATTTCGAGGCAGATTTTGCCTACACCGTGGATGGTGATTACGAGGGCGAGGTGGCCTATGAAAACTTTAATGCCGCAAGCGCTGAATTTACCATAAAGGGCGTCAACGTGCATCCGGGCGAGGCAAAGGACATTATGGTCAATGCTGCTTTGGTTGGCTGCGAGATTGCCGCAGCGCTGCCTGCAAACGAGACTCCTGCCACAACTGAGGGCAGAGAGGGCTTTTACCATCTGTGTGATATGAGCGGTGATGTAGCATCAGCCCATCTGTCATATATTGTGCGCGACCACGACAAGGCTCTTTTTGCTAAAAGACTTGATACTCTTCGCTCTCTTGAGATAGAGATGAACAAAAAATATGGCGAGGGCACTGTTTCTTTGACTATCACCCACTCCTACGAGAATATGCTTTCAATCATAATGGACAACATGTACATTATCGACCTGGCTAAGGCTGCTATAGAGGAAAACGGTCTAAAGCCGCTATCACGCCCGGTTCGCGGCGGTACAGACGGCGCACGTTTATCCTTCATGGGACTTCCTTGTCCAAACCTCGGTACCGGCGGCTACGGCTTCCACGGCCCATTTGAGCACATATCAGTAGAGGGCATGGAGACTGCGGTTAATATAATCAAATCAATTGTGAAGCATGTGCTGATGCTGGCTGACGCGTGATTTCGCTGCCGGTCAATTACTGTTCACAACTAACAGTGTGACTAGCCACGGCCACGTTACGGTTCACTACTAACAGTGTAACCAGTAATCCGGCAGCACTTATCATTTTTGCAGTTGTTGGTGGAATATTTGTAAATTATCTTCGCAGAAATCAAAATGATATCGGCGGAGGAATGGGAAAGGATTACATGAAAGAGCATTGGGGAATCGATGACGACAAGTAATCAAAAATACCGGGCAACACATTTTGTGTCCCGGTATTTTTATTTATATAATCATCGTATATCCAATTTGAAATCTAACGTGAATTTGCAGGCTCCATGTTCACAGAGCGCCCCTTTATCTTCGCATTCTTCATGGCATTGAGCACCTCCTTGCCATACTCAGCCGGCACTTCAACAAATGTATACTTATCGTACATGTCGATTGCACCGACAAGCCTGCCAGGCATGCCTGACTCGCCTGCAATGGCGCCTAAAATATCGCCCGGCTTTATCCTGTCCTTCTTTCCGACGTTGATAAACAGGCGTACCATGCCATCCTCTGCTCCTGTATTGTGGAAATCATAGTCGTCCTTTGATTCAGCTGTGGATATCTCTGAAGCACCCATAGCCTGGTATAAAAATGCCGCCGCTATATCCATTGCTGTGTAATCTGACTCATTTATCTGATTCTCTATAATATCAATGACACTTGTGAGATTTTCCTCATCTATAATGGTGGAAATCTGGTCCATAATCTTTTCTGCCCTGATTTTGGCAACATCATCAGATGATGGAATTGGCTGTGCATAGATTTTTGTCTTGCAGTAGCGCTGTATGTCCTTGAGCTTATATACCTCCTTGCCCTTTACAAAAGAGAATGCCTTTCCACAGCGGCCTGCTCTTCCTGTACGGCCGATTCTATGTACATAATACTCGTCATCCTGAGGCAGATCATAATTGAAAACAGCCTCCACATCATCCACATCAATTCCGCGCGCTGCTACATCAGTGGCAATAAGAATATCTGTCTTTCCGTTTCTGAAGTTCTTCATAACACGATCTCTCTGCACCTGCTTCATATCGCCATGAAGTCCCTCTGCACTGTAGCCGCGTCCGCAAAGCTCATATGCCAGCTCGTCGACCATCTTCTTGGTGTTGCAGAATACAAGTGAGAGCTTTGGATTATAGTAATCCAACAGTCTTGTGAGTACATCTATCTTGTCCTTGCGCTTCACATCATAGTAATACTGGTCGATATTTGCGACTGTCAGCTCTTTTTTCACAATCTTGATATTGATAGCATCATGCTGATATTTTCTTGTAATTTCCAAAATAGGCTTTGGCATTGTTGCCGAGAAGAGTACTGTCTGATGCTCCTGTGGCAGGTATTCGAGCACTGTCTCGATATCCTCCCTAAAGCCCATGTTGAGCATCTCATCTGCCTCGTCGAGCACTATTGTCTTTACATGGTCAGGCCTGATTGTCTTTCTCCTGAGATGATCCATAAGACGCCCCGGGGTTCCGATAATAATCTGCACACCGCCCTTAAGTGCCTTAATCTGGCGGCTGATATCCTGTCCTCCGTATACCGGAAGTACCTTCACACCATGCATATATTTTGCAAGCTTCCTGATTTCATCTGCCACCTGGATGGCAAGCTCCCTTGTAGGAGAGAGGATGATAACCTGTGTCTTGTGACTTGATGCATCAACGCTCTCAAGCACCGGAATACCAAAGGCTGCTGTCTTTCCTGTTCCGGTCTGCGCCTGTCCGATTACATCCCTGCCCGAAAGCACTGCCGGGATTCCCTGAGCCTGTATTGGAGTTGCCTCCTCAAAGCCCATATCCTTGATGCCTCGCAAAATCTTAGGATTTAGTTCTAATTCGTCAAATCTGATTGTTTCCATATATTTTTTATATTTCCTTTCAAAAAAATAAAGTGTGCATATTTTTATAACATGCACACTTTAACATATTTGTGAGATAATTACAAAATATTATTTCTTCATTTTTTACAAAATACTACATACTGTTCCTCCCTCCTGTCCTCCTTTAGAGCATTCAGTGAGAAAAATCCACTTATTACTCCCATGATAATTGTAAACCTTTATTGCAGTTACGGTTGACAATTGACATCTTTTC
>OHPP01000416.1_pt1 | contig 31086 bp, 20 predicted proteins | sample 1577731 | NCBI WGS metagenome assembly OHPP01 (sample SAMEA3879536, study PRJEB24766) | human gut metagenome | biome: human-associated habitat; feature: feces | place: USA | collected 1985/1987
GAGCCGGTGTTCCACCGGCGCGAAGTCGTAGATGGAGCTGCGGATGCGGGTCGGGGATACTCCGGCCGCGAGCGCCGCGAGCGCCGCCGCCATAGCATTATAAGCGTTGTGCAGCCCGGGAATCCGCATTTTGGCCGTGTCGATCTCCACCGACTCCCGGCCGACCGTCGCGGTGAATTTTCCGTCCAGGAGGAACGCATCGCCTGCGCCGCTCGCCACGGCGTTTTTGGCCGCGAAGGGGAGCTGCTTCATCCGCAGGTCGTATTTGGGCAACTGCTGCCAGATCACCTCGTCGTCGCCCGAATAGATGAAGAAGTCGCGCGAATTCTGGTTCTGCGTAATGCGCATCTTGGCATCCACGTAGTTCTGGAAACAGTAGTCGTAACGGTCGAGATGGTCGGGCGTGATGTTCGTCAGCACGCCGATATGGGCGCGGAACCGGAACATGCCGTCGAGCTGGAACGAGCTCAACTCCAGTACGTACCAGTCGTAATCGCCGGTAGCGACCGAGTAGGCGAAACTCTCGCCGATGTTGCCGCCGAGGGCTACGTTGTAGCCGGCGTCGCGCAGGATCTTGTAGATGAGCGACGTAGTAGTCGTCTTGCCGTTCGAGCCGGTGACGCAGATCGTCCGGGCTTTGCCCAGGTAGCGGCCCGCGAACTCCATTTCGGAGATGACCGGAATGCCCGCTTCGCGGAGTTTGACGATCAGCGGCGCCTTGTCCGGAATGCCGGGCGACTTGACGACCTCGTCCGCCGCGAGGATCCGCTCTTCGGAGTGGTGCCCCTCCTCGTAGGGGACCTGCCACTGCTCCAGTTTGGCTTTGTAGCGGTCGGCGATCCGCCCCTTGTCGGAGAGGAAAACGTCGAATCCTTTTTTCTTGGCGAGGATCGCGGAGCCGTAGCCGCTGATGCCGCCGCCCAGGACAACTATTTTTTTCATGGGGTTATCGGATTTTAAGCGTTACCAGGGTAATGGCCGCCAGCAGCAGCGACACGATCCAGAAACGGGTGACGATCTTGGTTTCGAAGAAACCCTGTTTCTGGTAGTGATGGTGCAGGGGGGACATGAGCAGAATGCGGCGTCCTTCGCCGTATTTGCGTTTGGTGTATTTGAAGTAGCTCACCTGAAGCATGACCGAGAGGCTCTCGACCAGGAAGATGCCGCAGAGAAGGGGCAGCAGCAGCTCCTTGCGGATGCAGAGAGCGAAGACGGCGATGATGCCGCCGATGGAGAGCGAGCCGGTGTCGCCCATGAAGATCTGTGCCGGGAAGCTGTTGTACCAGAGGAAACCGACCAGCGCACCGGCCAGCGCTGCCGCGAAGACGACCAGTTCGCCGCTGCCCGGAATGTACATGATGTTCAGGTAGTCGGCATAGACGATGTGTCCGGAGAGATAGGCCAGGATGCCCAGTACCAGGACGATCGGGGCCGATACGCCCGTCACCAGACCGTCGAGTCCGTCCGTGAGGTTGGCGCCGTTCGAAACGGCCGTGACCACCAGGATCGCCACGACGACGTAGAGAATCCAGGTGAGGGTGCGGTTGCCGCCCGTGAGCCAGCTGTAATCGAATTCGTTGTCCTTGACGAAGGGAATCGTGGTCTGGGTCGTCTGACGGCTCTCGGAGCTGACGATGCGCCGCTGGATGTGGTCGGCGATGGTTCGGCCGTGTTCGTCGAGGTAGATCGTTTCGACCGGTTCGGTCGTTTTTTCCCGGACGACGATGTCGGGCGAGAAGCACATGGTCGTACCTACGATAATGCCCAGGCCGACCTGCCCCACGATCTTGAAACGCCCTTTGAGCCCCTCTTTGTGGTGGCGGAAGACTTTGATGTAGTCGTCCAGAAAGCCGATCAGCCCCAGCCAGATCGTCGAAACCAGCATCAGTTGGATATAGACGTTGTCGAGCTGTCCGAAAAGCAGCACGGGGACGAGAATGGCCAGCAGGATGATTACGCCGCCCATCGTGGGCGTGCCTTTTTTCTGGAGTTGTCCTTCGAGCCCCAGATCGCGGATCTCCTCACCGATCTGTTTGCGCCGCAGGAAGTTGATGATGTTGCGTCCGAAGACGATGACGATCAGCAGGGCGATGATGATGGCTGCCGCCGCGCGGAACGAAATGTACTGGAACATACCTGCGCCGGGCAGGTTGTGAACGTTGTCGAAATATTTGAAAAGATGATAGAGCATGTCGCAGGTTAATTTTTAGCGTAGAGGGCGAAGGCTCGGAGAGCCTCCTCTTTGTCGTCGAAATGGTGTTTTACGTCGCCGACGATCTGATACGTTTCGTGTCCCTTGCCGGCCAGCAGGAGGATGTCGCCCGGCTTGGCGAGCATTGCGGCCGTGCGGATGGCTTCGGCGCGGTCGGCGATCCGCAGGTAGCGGTCGCCTGGGGCGAGTCCTGCGACCATGTCGTCGAGGATCGCGTCGGGATCTTCGTGCCGGGGGTTGTCCGAAGTGAGGATTGCGGTGGTCGCGTATTTTACGGCGATCTGCGCCATTTCGGGGCGTTTGGTCTTGTCCCGGTCGCCGCCGCAGCCGCACAGCACGAAGAGCTGCTGTCCCGGACGGCGGATCTCCTCGACGGTCTGGAGCACTTTTTCCAGAGCGTCGGGCGTATGGGCGTAATCGACGATCGCCGTAGTGCCGTCGGCGGCTCGCACGAACTCGAAACGTCCGCTTACGGGATGCAGGGTGCTCAGCGTTTGGAGCACCTCGTCGCGGTCGGCGCCCAGCAGCAGGGCCGCAGCATAGACGCTCAGCAGGTTGTAGGCGTTGAAGCGGCCGAGGAAATGGACCCATACTTCGCGTCCGTCGATGCGCAGTTCCATGCCGTCGGGGTGCGTCTCGAGAATTTTGCATCGGAAGTCGGCCATCGATTGCAGCGAGAGGGTCTTGACGGTCGCCCGCGTGTTCTGCACCATGACCCGGCCGTTGCGATCGTCGATGTTTATCAGTGCGAAAGCCTCTTTCGGGAGATTGTCGAAGAAGAGTTTTTTTGCCCGGATATATTCGGCGAAAGTCTTGTGGTAGTCCAGATGGTCGTGGGTGATGTTCGAGAAGATGCCGCCCGTGAAATGCAGTCCCCGGATGCGTTCCTGCACGATGGCGTGCGAGGAAACCTCCATGAAGCAGTATTCGCACCCGGCTTCGACCATGCGGGCCATCATCTCGTTCAGCCGGATGGCGTCGGGCGTGGTGTGGGTCGATTCGATGCGTTCGGTGTCGATGCGGTAAACGACCGTCGAGATCAGACCGACCTTGTAGCCCAAGCCCCGGAAGAGGTCGTAGAGCAGGGTGACGGTGGTGGTTTTGCCGTTGGTGCCCGTGATGCCGACCAGTTTGAGCTGACGGCTCGGGTCGCCGTAGAATGCGGCGGCCATGTCGGCCATCGCGGCGTTGGTATCCGCTACGACGACGTAGCAGACCGACGGGGCGAGGTGTTCGGGCAGCCGCTGGCAGACAACGGCGACCGCTCCGGCGGCGACGGCCGCATCGATATAGGCGTGCCCGTCGCTTTGGGTGCCGCTCACGGCGAAGAAGCAGTCCCCGGGAGCGATGCGGCGGGAGTCATACGCCAGTCTGCTCACACGTGTATCGGAGTTGCCTTCCACGCGGAGCACCTGTGTCGCCTTGATTAATTCTTGAATTCGTTTCATCTCTTTATTTGAGTGTTATGGTTACGGCTCCCCCGCGCGAGATCCGCGTGCCGGGAGCGATGCTTTGGTATCGGACGGAGCCTCGTCCCGAGAAGGAAACTCTGAGGCCCCGGCTTTCGAGCAGGAACAGGGCGTCTTTGAGTCCCATGCCTACGACGTTGGGCATCGTTTGGTCGTCCTGTGCGAGCGTCGAGATCGTGACGTTCGAGAGGGAGTCGATCCGTACCGTTCCCCAGCCTTTGCGGTCTTCGAACGAGGTGCGGGGCGAGAATTTGTCGGCGATGCGGCGGATTTGGGCGATGTCGCCGCCTTTGATTCGCCGGGGATAGTGTTTTTCCCCTGAATTTTCCGGCGAGAGATCCCAGTCGTGCTCCCGGTTGTAGAGGTAGGTGACGACCTTCTTGACCACCGGACCCGAGAGCGGGCCGCCGTAATAGGATTTGCCGGCCTGCCGTTTGGTGTGGATCGTCGTGAGCACCGTGTAGCGGGGGTTGTGAGCCGGGAAGTAGGCGACCATGCTGCCGATGTAGTAGCCGTCGCGGTAGCCGATCTTGTCGTCGGCGTATTGGGCCGTACCGGTCTTGGCCGCTACGGTGTAGAGGGTCGTGTCGCGGAAAAATCCAGCACCCGTACCTTCCGTGCCGACGCTTTCGAGAAGTTTGCGGACCTCGCGCAGCGTGCGTTCGGAGCATATCTTGTCCACGAGCGTTCGGGCCTTGAAATGTTCGACCACGTCGTCGCCCCGGCGCAGCTCCCGAACCAGGATCGGAGAGATCATTTTGCCGTCGTTGGCAATGGTGTTGTAGAGGGTGATGACCTGGATCGGGGAGAGTTTGATACGATAGCCGAACGAGCGGCGTACGAGCATACTGTTGGGGTCGGGCACCTCCTTCCAATCCTGAAAGAGCGGTTTTTTCTCGCCGAAAGCCTCCAGTCCGACGGTTTGGTCGAGGTGCAGCTTTTTCATGAAGTCGCTGTAACGCTCCTTGTTGTCGGCATAACGCTCCCAGATCGCCTTGGCGAAATAGACGTTCGACGACTGGGCGACCGCCGTGCGGAAATCCATGTCGTTGAATCCGGCGTGCGAATCCTGCACCCGGATGCCGCCGACCTTCACCACACGTCCGTTGCCCGTGTCGTAGGTCTGGTCCAGCGGCATATCCGCGTCGTCCAGCAACAGCAGCATCGAAGCCAGCTTGAAGGTCGAGCCCGGCTCCGTGTTACGCCCGATGGCGTAGTTCTCCCGCTCGGCGTATCCGCCGCCGGGGGTGCGGCCCAGATTCACGAGGGCGAGGATTTCGCCCGTGCGGACCTCCATCACGATCGTGGTACCCCAGATGGCGTTCTGGGCTTCGAGCTGTTCGCGCAGGTAACGGTTCGCCACGTCCTGCACATCGAGATCGAGCGTCGTGACCACGTCCAGTCCGTCGATCGGGTCGATGTTGTCGCCGTCCACGACGCGGCCGTAAAAACCCCGGGCGATGCGTTGGCGCGTGGCCCGACCGTCGCGGCCGGCCAACTCTTCGCGATAGACGGCCTCGATGCCGTAGTTGCCTCGGTCGCCGGTCAGTCCGATCGTGCGGCGCCCCAGTTCGCCCTGCGGATAGATGCGTTCGTCGCTTTCACGCAGGTTGTAAACCATGCCCATGTTCCAGTTCAGGAGCGGGTATTTGCGCAGGGTTTCCCATTCGGTGTAGTCGATGTCGCGGGGAAAGATTTGGACGGGAGTGTGGTCGCGCAGGGTATCGTAGAGTTTTTTCGGCACGAATTCCCGGTCCAAAATCCGGTCGATCCAGCGGGCGATGCGTCCTTCGGAGCGGGGAACGAGGGTGTCCTTGCGGTATTTTACCTGGTAGTGTTTGGCATGCTGCGTGCGGAACATGCGACGGTATTCGGCTGCGGATCTGTCGCCGAAATAGGCGGCAAGTAGTTTGGACAGCGAGTCGCTCTGTTCGTGGAACGTACGCACGGAGTCGAGCCCCGGGCTGCCGAAATCGAATTCGACGCGGTAGCGGAAGATCGAGGTGGCCAGCGGATCTCCGTCCCGCGTGAGGATGTTGCCCCGCTGGGCCGGGATGATCTGTTCGGTGAAGATGCGTCCGGCGAGCCGTTCGGCATTGTAGGCGACCTCCGAGCTGAAGAGCTGCACCCATACCAGACGTGCGAAGATGAGCAGTCCCGCCAGGATGAAGAGGATGTAGAGCAACCTCACCCGCAGCAGGATGTCGCTTTTGATGCGCGATTTTTCCGGTTTCATCTTGCTCATCAGTCGTCGAGAATTTCACCCGGAACGACCGGGTCGTACAAGTCGATGCCCCGTCGGCGCAGCTCTTCGAGGATGGCCGAGTGGGTCGTATGGCGGAAACGCTGCTCCTGAAGGCGCGTCGAGCGCTCGCGCAGCATCTGGACCTCGCGGTAAAGCCGCGAGTATTTCATGTCGAGGTGCAGCGCCGTGAACATTACGAAGATGCTGACGAAAAACATCGCGGCGATGCAAATCATGTAACGATAGTATTCCGAGGCTCCTTTCCGAACCAGAATATTGCCCGAAAAGAGGAGCCAGAAGATGTTCGAGCGGCGGCGCTCCTCCTTGCGCTGCTCCTCCTGCCGGGCCTCCTCTTCGGCCTGCTCCCGCTCCCGGTCGGCACGAATTTCCTCGTCGGCTTCGCCGCTCTGCACGCGCAGCACTTCGCGCCGGATGCGGCGGGCGAGCTCTTCCTCCCGCTCCCGGGCGGCACGCTCCTCGTCGGTGACGGGGTCGAATTCGTGGTCGTTGTATTTCATGTCGGTCGGAAACGGTTATTGGCGTACGATTTTGGCAGCGGCTCGCAGTTTGGCCGAGCGCGAACGCGGGTTGCGGACGAGCTCTTCCGAGGAGGGAGTGACGGCCTTGCGCGTAATGATTTCGAACGGCGTTTCGGGCTTGCCGAAGAAATCCTTTTCGATGCGCCCCTCGAAATTGCCGCTGCGCAGGAAGTTCTTCACCAGCCGGTCTTCGAGCGAGTGGTAGGAGATCACTACCAGCCGTCCGCCGGGGCGCAGCACCTTGAGGCTCTGTTCCAGCGCCATTTTGAGCGCTTCCATTTCTCCGTTTACTTCGATGCGCAGGGCCTGGAACAGCTTGGTCAGGAATTTCGATTCGTCCTTTTTCGGGGTACAGGGCGCTACGGCCGCAACCAGGTCTGCGGTGGTCAGGATCGGCTGCGCGGTCCGTGCGCGGACGATGCAGGCGGCGACTTTCCAGGGGGTGTCGATTTCGCCCCAATCGCCCAGGATGCGGGTCAGGGCATCGGCGTCGAGCGTGTTCACCAGGTCGGCCGCCGTGCCTCCTCCGCGCTGGTTCATCCGCATGTCGAGCGGTGCCGAACCCCGGAACGAGAATCCCCGTTCGACGGCATCGAAATGGTGGGACGACACGCCCAGGTCGGCCAGGATACCATCGACCCGGGTTACTCCGCGCAGCCGCAGGGCGCCCCGCATGAAGCGGAAGTTGCTTTCGACGTAATGGAAGCGGCTGTCTTCCGGACAGTTGTCCCGGGTATCCCGATCCTGATCGAAGGCGTAAAGACGTCCCCGGTCGCCCAGTGCCGACAGGATGCGGCGCGAATGTCCGCCACCGCCGAAGGTGAGATCGACATAGGTTCCTGCAGGATCGATGTCGAGCAGTCGGACGGACTCTTCGAGCAGGACGGGCGTATGATAGACGGAGGTCATTTGGTTTCGATATATATTTAGGGTGTAAAGTTAGGCAATTTGCAGGGAAAAATCGTTATCTTTACCGAAGAAAAAACGGTTGAGAACGGTCGTACTCCGGAAGGCCGGGGTGTCCCGCTTCCGGGATCTCCCTGTACCGATGCGGAGTTTCGATTGGAAATCCGAGCGTAGGTGCGATAGGTGCAAATCGGGCGTCGTACGACTTTCGACCGATAATTAAAAGGGTTACGTTATGCCGAAAATAGATGTCGATGCCGTGCTTGCGGCAAAGGCTCCCCGGATCGCCCGATGGGTGCCGGGATTCGTTATCCGCTGGCTCAAGCGCACGATCCATCAGGACGAAATCAACTATATTCTGGATGAGTATTCCGCGCTTCCTCCTCAGCAGTTTATCCAGGCTTGTTTTAAGTTCTGGGGAGTGACCTATTCGGTCGAAGGGCTCGAAAAGCTCGACCCGAAGGGACGGTATCTCTTTGCCTCGAACCATCCTTTCGGGGGAATGGATGGTATGATGCTGGCCGACGAGCTGGTCGGATATTTCGGCGATGCGCGGGTGATCGTGAACGATTTGCTGATGCACGTCGAGCCGCTGCGACCGCTCTGGATCCCGGTGAACAAGCACGGTTCGCAATGCGGGGAATACCTGCGCAGGTTCGACGAAGCTTTTGCAAGCGATTGTCCGATTCTGACCTTCCCGGCCGGGCTTTGTTCGCGCCGTCGGCAGGGGGTGGTGTCCGATTTGCCGTGGCGTTCGAATTTCGTCAAGCGGGCGGCGGCGTCCGGGCGCCGGATCGTGCCGGTTTTCGTCGAGGGCGAACTATCCGATTTCTTTTACCGCCTTTCCAATTTTCGGAGGAAGATAGGTATCCGGTTCAATATCGAGATGCTCTATCTGCCCGACGAGATGTTTTCGCAGAAGGGAAAACATTTCCGGATACTGGTCGGGGAGCCTGTTTCGACGGACGAGCTGGTCGAATGCGGATCGTGGCAGCAGCGGGCGGATTACGTACGCGAAAAGGCGTATTCTTTGGAAAAAAAGTTGCGTGCCGAAGCAAAACACGGATAAATTGTTTAGTTTTGCTCTAAATTTAACAGCATGGAACCCATCATAGAGCCTGTAAGCCGAAGTCTGTTGCTCGCGGAATTGACCCCTGAACGCAAGGTCCGAAATACGAACAAGGCTTCGAATGAAATCTATATTTTCGATGCCGCCGAATGCCCGTCCCTGCTGCGGGAGATCGGACGCCTGCGGGAGGTCGCCTTCCGGTCGGCGGAACGGGGCTCGCCGTGGATATAGACGAGGAGGATCTCGCCGGCGACGGTTATTACCAGTTGATCGTCTGGGACCCTGCGGAGCAGGAGATCGTGGGCGGTTATCGCTTTATCGTCTGCACGTCGGAAAATCCCCGGCATCTTTCCACTGAACATTATTTCACCTTCAGCGACAAATTCCGCAAGGAATACCTGCCCTATACCATCGAACTGGGGCGTTCGTTCGTACAGCCTTCCTATCAGTCGCGCGGCAATTCGAAGAGTATCTATGCGCTGGACAACCTCTGGGACGGTTTGGGGGCGCTTGTGGTGCTGAATCCCAAGGTGAAATACCTTTTCGGCAAGGTGACGATGTACGCTTCGTACAAGGCTATGGCACGCAATGCCCTGATCTGGTTCCTGCGCCGTTATTTTCCCGATCCCGATCATCTGGTGGCGGGTAAAAATCCCGTGCAGCTCGATTTGGACGATCCCTATTACGAGCATTTTTTCACGGGCAAGACCTATGAGGAGAATTACCGTATCCTGATCCAGCGCATCCGCGAGTTCAACGAGAACATTCCTCCGCTGATCAATGCCTATATGAATCTCTCGCCTACGATGCGGGTGTTCGATACGGTAATCAACACCGATTTCGGCGGTGTGGAGGAGACGGGTATTCTGCTGACCATTCCGGACATTTATCCCGAGAAAAAACAGCGTTATATGCGTTGGCAGGGGTGGCGTGAAAACCTCAAGCAGCGCCGGGAACATTTCCGCCTCCGCCTGCAGGAGCATCTCTCGCGTATCGGGAAAAGATGGGAAGTGTAGTCGAGCCGGATTTTCCCGGGTCGGATGTCTTATTTTGATAAAATTACGCCTTTTCGGTGTAATTTTTTTGTTTATGGATGCGGAATTTCTCGAAAAATTGTAATTTTATAGAGAAAAGAGAAGTTTGTATGCGTACAAGATTGGTAGTGTCTTTTTTTATCTGTTTTTTGCTGCAGGCATGCTCCGGAGCTTCGACGACGAAGACGAATGGAGTGTCGAACACATCGGGAAACGATCAGGCCGGATGTATCGCCTTGGATACGATCGGCATCGATGGTGCGGTCGAGAAGTTCGTATGGAACGAAGAGGATGGAATCGGCTTCTTAATTCAGGATAATAGCTATTTGGACTTTATTAAATCGTCTTTCACATCGAGGCCGGTGTTTGCTATGCAGGCTGCTGACGGTCGAATAACCTATTCGACGGAGGATTTGATGAAAGAGATGTGGCCGAAAGAGCGGATCGAGGATCCTGTTTCGGTCGTAGCTTGGCGACCGTATGGATTTGCGTTACAAGAGGACGGGAGTTTTTTTCTTCCGGTCGGTGTGGCGCAGTATGATGAGAAGGGGTGCCGGAGCGTGCCTATGCTCGGCCGGTACCGGGGAAATCTGGCTGAAATGACACTCGATTTCGAAAATATGTTCTCCGCTGTGGAGTTGCGATTGAGGAAAGACAGCTTCGCTCTCGAACCGATTAAGGTGAAACAAGTTATTTTGCAGGGAAACGACGGTGAAATTCTGGCAGGATCGATCAAGGTGGTAGCCAGTAGGCAGGAGCTGCCCGACAGTGTGTGCGAAGAGAGGAAAGTCAGTCCTTGCGTCGTATTGGATTGCGGATCGGGGGTGGAGCTGACGGAAGAATCGACCTCTTTTTATCTGCCTGTACTGCCTGTGGAGTTTCGCCGAGGGTATTCGTTAACGGTCGTGACGGATCGTGACAGCGGGAATATGTTCAGGATTCAATGCGGTGGCAAATTCCCCGTAAGATTGAAAAAAGGTCGGATATACCGTGCGGCGGATACGATTGTTCGCCCGGCGTATCTGCAATACATGATTCCCGATCCCAATTTCCGGGCTTATCTTTTGGAACAGGGGTATATCGAAGAGATCGGCGAAAACGGGAGCCGGGTCGTAGTAACACCTGCCGGTCGGGCTGCGACGAAGATAGATTGTTCGAGGCGGGGTATCGCTTCCTTAGCAGGAATCGAGTATTTCCCGCTGTTGGAGGAGTTGAATTGCTGTATGAATATGATATCGACGTTGGATTTGACGCAGAATCCTCGTTTGGTAAAGTTGGATTGTTCGGGAAATTGTCTTAAATCCTTGGATGTAAGCCATAATTCGGTGCTAATGGAGTTACGGTGCATGTTGAATGAGCTGGTGGCATTGGAAACGGATCGGAATCCGAAGCTGACTGTTTTGCATTGTGCATTTAATCGCTCGTTGAAAGCGTTGGATGTGACTGGTAATCCCCTGTTGAAAGAGTTGGTGTGCACGGAAAACAGTCTGTCGAGTTTGGATGTGTCGCATAATTTGGAACTGAAAAAACTTATGTGCGGAAATGGTTTTGTCAAAAAGAACCGTTTGGAAACCCTGGATGTTAGTAAAAATACCAAACTCGACACGTTGGAATGCTCGGGCTGTTGGCTGAAAACCTTGGATGTCAGTCGGAACCGGGATTTGATATATTTGAATTGCAGTAGAAATGAATTGGAGCGTCTGAATCTCGGCGCTGTTCCGAATTTGAAGGAATTGGATTGTCCCATGAATAAATTGAGCCGACTGGACGTATCTCGTTGCAAGGCTCTGACATGGATTTCGTGCGACAGGAACTCGCTCTCCTCGTTAGATGTATCCCACAACCGGTCGTTAAATTGGCTGTCGTGTGGTGAAAATTTGCTTACTACGTTGGATGTGTCGCATAATTCGGTGTTGGAAACGTTGTGGTGTAATGACAACCAATTGACTACGTTGGATCTTTCGGGAAATCCGATTTTGAGAAAGCTGTATTGTTGCAATAACCGGTTGTCCTCTTTGGACTTGAGTAAAAATAAATTCTTGGAACCGAGGAATGTGTCCGATCACGGGAACTGTTTCCCGGAGGAAGAGGGTTCGATTGTGGTTAATTCCTGCTGTTTCTGAAAAATGAAAAAGGGGCTGTCTAACAGTTTTAGACAGCCCCTTTCGTTGCTTTTTGGTTTTACCGCGACGCGGCGATATTCGAGCTGTGCATGCCCCGGGAATCGCGGGCCCAGTCGTCCCTGGCGCGGAGTACCTGTTCGATGATGTCGCGCACGCAGCCGTGCCCGCCCGCGAACTCCGAAACGTAGCGCGAGGCTTCGATCACCTCGGATGCCGCATCCGAGGGACAGACGGGGATTCCGACTGCCTTCATACACTCCAGGTCCGGGATGTCGTCGCCCATGTAGATGACGTTCGCCGGATCGAGTCCGTGGCGTGCGAAGAAATCCTGCATGGCCGATATTTTGTCCATGCAGTCCAGGTAAACATCTGTGATTCCCAGCATTTTGAGCCGGTGGTCGAGCGTTGCGCCCCGTCCGCCCGTGATGATGCACACTTTGTAGCCCATACGGAGCGCATAGGCGATGGCATAGCCGTCCTTGGCATAGTATTTTCGGATGAAATCCCCATCGACCAGGGGCATGATTCCCCCGTCGGTCATTACGCCGTCCACGTCGAAAATGAACGCTTCGGTCTTTACGATGTCTTCTTTGAAGTTTCCCATATATCTTGACTTAATGATTCATAAATTCGTAACAGTCGCGGATCGTGAGCGAGTGCGGCTTCGTGCCGCCGCAACGTCGGCAGGTCGCCGCGTACGGCAGGCCCGGTCTGCACCCGATGCGGATCGCCCGAATCGACGGCTTTGGCTGCGGTTTCGGCGATCAGGGGTTTCAGTACGTCGAAGGGCAGTTCGGTCCCGTGCAAAATCTCGCCTCCCAATGCGTAGAGGTGATTGACGAAATTGCAGGCGAAAACCGCGGCCAGGTGAAGGCGTACGCGACGGTCGGAGTCGGCACGATATACCGTGCGGCTCAGATTGCGGGCGAACGCTTCGAGCTCCGAGGTGAAGGAGTCGTCGTTTCCTTCGACGAAAAGAGGTATTTTGGCAAAATCCACGCTGCGGCCTTGGGTAAAGGTTTGCAGGGGATAGAGAACGCCCCGACGGTCGAAGCGTGCGGGAAGAGCCTCTATTCCGATGCCTCCGGCCGTATGTACCACAGCGGCTTCGGCGGGTATGGGCAGGCTTTCGGCCAGCGTGGTGATCGCCGCATCGCTGACGGCCAGGATGTAGAGGTCTGCGGCGGCCAGCTCGCGCGGATCGGAGCTCCACGCGGTGCCGTTTTCGAGGGCGAGTGCTGTACCTCGTTTCGCGTTGCGGGCGAAGATCTGGAGCAATGTTGCTCCTTCCGTGCGGCTTATCGCGCGGGCGAGCGCTTCGGCCAGGTTGCCGCTGCCTATGAGGACGATATTTTTCATCTTTCCGAGTGTTTCGATTCGGGCTGCGGCCCGGAAGCCGGTTTGCGGGCGGCGTTCACTGCGTCGTCCAGGTCGATGAGCCGAAGCCGGTCGCCCGCTGTACGGCAGGCCGTCTGAAGCTCGTCGAGCGCGCGGTCTATTCGGCGCGTTTCTTCGGTCGCGGCGAAGTAGAGGCGTGTCGAACTGTAATTGTCGATGGTTCTGAAAATGTTGTAGAGCGTCATTTCGTGGATGTCCCGTCCGGGGGCGAAAGCCACTTCGCGGTCGTCGTCCGGATTCCGGATTTCGATCAGCAGGCCCGTGCGCACGAGCTGGTGCAGGACATCGTTCACGATGCGGGTGGGCAGCGAGAGTCGGCGGCGGAGTTCATCGACCGGGAGCGCCCCTTCGTTTTCCCGAAAGCGGTGTACGACCTGGAGCATGACGGCCAGGATGATCCGGCGTCGTCGGTCGTTGCTGATGCCGAGCGATTCGCGCTCTTCGGCGAAACGGTCGATATTCTGGTAGGCGAACGAGAGTTCGCCGCCGAAGAGCAGGATTTCCCACGAGATTTGCAGCCATAACAGGAAGAGCGGCAGGGCTGCGAAACTGCCGTAAATCGCGTTGTAGGAGGTCATCCATCCTTGCAGATAGAGGTAGCCCCACTGAAAGAGCATGAAGACCGTTCCTGCGACGATACCCGCCATGAAAGCGCTGCGCCACAAGACTTTCGTATTGGGCACGACGGCATAGATCAGGGTGAAGCTGCCCCAGATGATGACCAGGGCCGAAAGTTTCGAAAGAAGGATGCCGAGGAACGTATTCCCCGCGTCGAAGAACCGGAGCAGATAACCTCCCATCGTGCTGGCCACGAGCCAGAGGATCGGGGCGACCATCGCGATGACGATGTAGTTGAGGTATTGGCGGGCGATATTGCGCGAGGACTGAACCTCCCAGATGTTGTTGAAAGCGCTCTCCACCGACCCGAAAACCCGGATGACGGCCCAGAAAAGGGTTACGACGCTGACCAGGGCGATAAGCCCGCCCTGCGTATTGGCGAGGGCTTTGCGGGCGAATTCCACCATGTAGTCCAATACTTCGACGTTTTGCGGGAAAAGGGCGTAGAGATCGTCGATCAGGCCGTCCAGAAGCCCGAATCCCTTGACTACGGCGAATACCAGCGCCAGGATCGGGACGATCGAGATGAGCGTATAGAACGTCAGGGCGGCGCTGCGCACGATCGTATCGTGGGCGATCAGGCCGCGTGCCGTGTAGAACAGCAGCTTGTACTGTCTGACGGCCCACCGGACGCGGGGATTGCGGTAGGAGTTTGCGTTGCGCCGCAGGATCGTGTCCGTGAAGTAGGTGAAGACGTTCTTGACTTTCATTTCGGGACGTTTCTCAAAGATAGCTATTTTAGACGGATCGTCCAATAATCCTGCCCGATTTTCGTGAAGGCGATCCGTCGCTCGCCGCCTTCGCGTATGCCGAGCCGTGCGGCGATTTCAGCCGCCGTGAGCGGGAAATCTTGTTTCAGAATCGTCAGCCGGCTGCCGGAAAGCTCCCGTTTCAGTTGCTTGGGGTTGTAGGGCTCGATCCGTTCGATCTCTAGCCAGCGGCCCAATGTGTCTTCGGACTTTTCCGCTGCGAATCCGTAACCGTTCGGGTTCCAGATGTCGGCGCGGCCTTGCAGGTAGGTCGGCGTCAGCCGGGCTTTTTGAAGCGCTACGTCGGGGATCAGCAGCCAGCGGTAAGCGGCCGGATCGAAGGGCTTGTCGCAGGGAGTTGCACGGGCTTCGGCCGGCGGACAGGAAAATTCTCCCAGTCCGAGCGCAACGGCCGTCAGCAGGGGGCCGGTGCCGTCGGCATAGACGACGACTTCCTTGCATTCGTCGTGCAGGGACACCACTTCCGTGCGGCAGGGACCGAAGAGCCGGAATGTTTCACCGACGTCGAACAGCGGGGAGTTCTTGACGCAGAGGTTCGGGGCGATGCGACGGAGTTCCGGCAGCAGCTTCGGTATGTCGGGAGAACAATCCTCCAGCCGCACCAGCTTGCGCCCTCCGGCGCTGCGACGGTCGGGGTCGGCGTAGATCCAGTCGAAGTGGTCCCGGGTCGAGGCGAGGAACGCCTCGGCGGAGGAGTTGATAACCCGTATGTTCGTTGCGCCCAGCCGCCGGAAATTCTCTTCGGCGACGGCCGCCAGCGTCGCATCCCGTTCGAGGGTGATGACTTCGCGGAAGCGTTTCGAGAGGTAGAGGGCATCGACGCCCAGTCCGCAGGTAAGGTCGAGCACCGTGTTTCCGCTGCAACTTTTGCGGGCCGCGCATGCCTCGCTCGAGGCCTGTTCGAAAGCCAGCGGCGGGAGGATGCAGCGGGCTTCATAGTAGGAGGGGAGTTTCGTCCGTGCCCGCGCAAGGTATTTGACCTGCGTGGCGACGAGTGCCGCATGCGGAATACGCTTGTCGAGGGCGATCGCCGCAGGGTCGCGGCCGATTTGTTCCTCGACGGTATGCCGCACTTCGGGAGTCAGCAGCAGTCGGTATTGTTCCGGAGTCATCATTCCGGGAGCGAAGATACCGATTTTTTCCGTTCGGCGCTCCATAGGAGTAGGGTTGCGAAGATGAAAAGTCCGTAAACGATCCAGCATTGGGTCGTCGTGAGCCGGATGTCGAGGGCGGCTGCCGGAAGTGCCGCTGCAGCTCGGATCAGTTCGTTCTGTGCCCGGGCTGCGAATCCTGCGACGACCGAGAAGAGCGGTGCGAGCGCCGTTCCCGGGATCACGAGCCAGAGCGTGCAGCTCCCGACCACGACGTAGGAGAGCAGGATGACGACGGGGTTGAGTGCCAGTCCGACGACCGAGATCTGGCCGAAGGTATGGGAGATAAGAGGTGCAGTCGCAGCGGACGCTGAAAATCCGATGGCGAGGGTTGCGGTCAGCATATCGATGCTTTTGCGGCGTGTTCGCAGGAGGCGGCAGAGGGGGAGTCCCCAGGCGATGATGCCGGCGACGGCGATGAACGAGAGTTGGAAGCTGATGTCGAACAGGTAATCGGGATGGAAGAGCAGCATGACGAAGGCTACGCCGGCGAGTGTGTTCATCCCGACGTATTCCGACGACGAGGCTAGGGCGAATTGCAGGACGGAGAACATCAGCGCGGCCCGGACGACGCTGGGCGGGAATCCCGTCGTGGCGGCATAGAGCCAGATGAGCAGGATGACCGCGATATTGCGCAGGATGTGTCCGTGTCGGAAGAGCGGCAGCCACCAGAGCAGCAGGTTGGCGAGCAGAAAGACGATGCCCACGTGCAATCCCGAGACGGCGAGCAGGTGCGAGGTCCCGCTGCGCGAGTAGGCCGCACGGAGTGCAGGGGAAAGCGAGCGTCGATCCCCGGCCGTCATAGCGTTGCAGAGGGCCTGTTCGTCGGGTGCCAGGGCCAGACGGTCGAGCCGTGCGACGGCCCGTTCGTGCAAGAACAGGGAGAGGTGCTTCGGGGAAAGCTCCCGGTGCAGGGTGTCGCGCAGCAGCAGGCTTGAGCGGTTCAGGTAGAGGGTGCCGACGTATCCCCGGCGGGTCATCAGCCGTCCGTAGCCGCCGTGACGGGCGGTGAAAGGGTAGATTTTGCCGCGTACGACGGCTCGGTCGCCGGGATTCAGTGCGGTCGAAGAGTCGCATCGCACCACGAGGTTTCCGGCGGCGGGGAGCCATTCTCCGGTTGCGGAGTTCCGCCGGGCGCGGATCGTTGTGCCGGAGGCCGTTTTGCCTTCCCGTTCGGAGAGGCGTTCCCGGACGATGATTTCGTATTCGCCCGGAGTGCCGGTCGGCGGAGCGGGAGTGTGTCTCAGTTCGGTGACGGTCATGCCGAAAAGCAGAATGGCTCCCAGGGTGGCGAGGTTTGCGCCCCGGTCGTCGGCGAGCAGTGCCAGGATACCGCAGACGAGGAATCCGCCTACTAACAACCACAGTGGCAGTACGTAGTGGTCGGCCAGCAGGATGCCGGCCGCGAGCGGCGGCAATGCGCGGAGCAGGGGCATGCGCCGGAGTTTCGACCGGAGGTTTTCGGACTTGAGTCGTAGCATAACGGAGCCGGATCGCGGGAAATGGACGGAGAACCTGGCTTTGACTTTGTGTTTTTTTCGTTTTCTGCGTTCGGCAGGACCTCGCGGACAATCACGGGCCTCGTCGATCGGATATTTGCGGTTTGCCTCCTTTGGAGGCGGCGGAATATTCCCGCCTCTTCGTTGCATCCGCTTCGAGTGTCGGTTTTCGGATTCGGCGATTTTCCGATTCGTAAAGATAATTATTTTTCGGAAGAATAAGCCGTTCGGATGTATGGATAATGCAAAACGACACGCATCATTCTATTCGATGCGTGTCGTTTTGTCGTGTCGGAGATCTTTTCGCCCGTTTAGAACGATGCGAATGTGTTCCAGTTCGAATTTTGCTCCGCTGCGGCCTGAATGTCGGCAGGCAAGTTGGCGAAGAAATCGAAGCCGGTGAGCCGTTCGATCTCGGCGACGGAAGTCGCATAGTTCGTGTAGCTATCGTTCGAGTACTCCCTGTGTTCCATCCAGAAACCGATCGTCATGGCCGACGTCACTTTATTCGACGCGTCGCGCCGGACTTTCAACAACGCTTTGTAGTAATAGTTCGGTACGGGGCATCTTTTGCTGTCCGACTTCGGTGTGATCCAGGTGATCGCTTCGTGGTTGCCTGCGGTCTGGAGAATAGCGCCCGTCACCACATATACCGTGTCCGTAGTCGCAGCGATATTTCGGACGCCGCTTTCGAGCTGCTGCCAAATACCGCCGTTGAATTTGTTCTGAATCTGCGGCGTGGAATTGGTTGCGTAATAGGTCTGTACGACCAATTCGTCCGAACCGTTGCGGTCGGCGTTGGGTATCTGGTGCCCCCGGGCGTAGAACTCTTTCGAACTGTCATATCCGTCCGATGTGGTAGCTCCGAGATTGACCCCGTAGCTGCTCGACCAGACGTTGATCTGTTCGGATTCGGCCAGTCCAGGATTGCGCTGCCATTTGTCGGAACGTCCGTTTCCCATGTGTCCTTTTGCGAGCGGATAGGCTACCCAGTAAGCCGTGTAGGTCGATTTGTCGTAGTACATCGTGTAGTTGCGCTGCGATCCGGAGGCGGGATAAACCGTCTGCGTGATCGTCTCATCGGCTGTCGTGCGGGCCGGAAGCTCGTACCAGGCGGCATGATCCGTCCGTGCTCCTTCGGTGGTAAAGGTTGTCGAAGAACTCTGCGGCGTGGAGCCGTTGGTCGCCGTTACGACGCCGTAAACCGTGTACGTCGTTGCGGGCAGAAGATCGGAGAGGTTGGCGGTCGCTTCGTTTCCGGAAACGAAGGCAACGACACTTCCCGTGTCGCTGCCGTTCGTTGCGGAATAGAAGAACTGCACCTCGGTTGCGTAAGCGGCGTCGGTCAGACTACTGGAAACCTTCGCTGTGCTCGAAGTTATGTCGCTTACGCTCGGTGTGGCAATTCCCGGGGTAGGGTCTGGGGAAGGATTATCGCCTCCCCCTTCTCCCGAGTTTCAGTTGATCGTGATGGTTTTAATCATCAACGACTTGCCGCCCGATTCGGTGTTTAACGTAAGGACGATCTCGCCGGACAGCGGAGTTTCCGATTCGACGACATACTTCTGGTTATTCGTTTTTGCCAAGGAGATCGTTTCGCCGAGTGCTTGTCCACCGACGGTTGCATTCACGGTACTTAAGTTTGCCGTATTTGCCGACATAACCAACGTGATTTTTTTGATTCCTCCGGTATAATCGGACGTTTTTATGGTGACACCGCTGGGTTTCGACCAGGAAAGACCGCGTATCCCGCTATTGGTATCGAATGCAGTGGGCGCTTTGCTTGCAGTCCATGTCAGTCCGTTTACTGTTAAGCCGGCAGCGATCTTGTCTTTATCCGCGCTTTCGAAGGTGTAGGTCCAAGTTTCTCCGACACCGCCTTCCGGCTTGCTGTTCTGGGTAATGAGCAATGTCGCGTTGGCTGTACCCAGTGAAGTAGTGGCGGTAAGAACGATGCGTGCTGTACGAGGTGTTGCGACCGTATTCTCTGTGGCTGCGACTTCGAGGCGATTTTCGCCGCCGTTGTAATCACTTGTGGTGATCCAGTCCGGCTGTTCGGTTCCTTCAGTGCCGTCGTAAATAGCGACGGAAACGTCTTGCGTTTCGGCATTCTTCAACGTAACGGGGATGTAGTGTGTTTCCGTATCGTTATAAGACAGTGTCAGGGTGGACGGATCCAATGTGATTTCAGGCAACTTGACGTATTCGGCAGGGATCAGAGTCAGATCTTTTGTCTGGGAACCGGTATAGAATCCAAAACCGTAAGTTGCCTGCGTGTTTTTCGCCAAAATACGGGAAGGGGTCGCTGCCGATGCGATTTGGTAAGTGCCTTCGGACTTGTTCTTGGTAATTACCAGTTCATAAGGAGTCGTAGAGGTCGTAGCGCTGTTGCCGCTTTCCCAGGAGAGGTAGTTCTCGCCTTGACTGATCGTGTAGTTGTCACCCGATTTGGTAATTGTCCAAATGAGGGTTTCGTCCCCGGTTTTGTAGGGATTAGACGGCGTAATCACTACGGGAGCCAAACGGGAGCTTTCAGCTAAAGAACTCATTGCATAGGTTGTTTCGGATTGGGTCGCCGTGATGACGTAGTCGCCGCTCAATGTTTCGTTCTCCTCTTCCGCAGCGCCGGTCATATCGACCGCGAAAGTCGAACTGTCGCCCGCTGCGAAAGCCAGGGGCCGGCCCTCCTGAACGGTTACCGTCTTGGTGAAGATCTTCGATGCGGTGGTCACGGTAACGGTGAATGTTTCACCGGCTGCCACCTCGAACGGGAAGCAGGTGAAATAGGCGGTCATGCCCGTTGCGCCGTTGGCCTTAAGGTTCATCTCCGAAGAGTAGCTCAGCGTCACGTTGTCCGAGAAATTACCGGGATAACCGTACTCCTTGACGGTGCCTGCCGTCATATCGACATAGCTACGGCCCGTGACCTTCTTATCTGGAGCCGTGAATTCGACGCCAAGGACAGGCTCCTCCGATGCGAGGTTTTTGACCGTCATCTTACCGATGGCAACGGCACGGCCGAAACTCATTTGCAGTTCGGTCGGCTGACTCTCCAGCGAGATCGATTTGGCGATCAGCAGGTCCGCGTTCGAATCGAAACTCGTAGCGGTCGGCTGCTGGACTGTGGGAGTGATGACCTTCATGTTGGTGATGTCCGTATTGCTGGAGGTAACCCATGCCGAGGCGGGATAAACCGCGTTATAAACGAGCGGAGTGTTCGTATTCTCCGGGAACGATACGGCGAATTTCGCCGTGTCGTCGCTTACCGTACCTTCCTGCGAGTTGGCGTATGTGGTTTTGGAGGCGGCCGTTTCGAACACCTGAAGGTATTCGCCGGTTTCGTTCCACGAGATTTTCCCCGTCAGGGGATCATACGTCGTACGGGAACCGGATGCCGATTCGAGTTCAGACGATGCGGTGACCGTCATCGTTACTTTACGACCGTTCGACGGGTCGGAAACCGTGTCGTCTTTGGAACAGGCTACGAACAGAGATGCACACACTGCGACAGCCAAAATGGATTTGAAAAAAGTTTTCATAGTCGTAGGATGTGTTTGTTAGTATTCTCCGTAATCGGTGTCATTAACGCTGCCGCCTGCTTCGCCGGCTCCGCCATAGTCCAGGACAGTGCTGTTGGCAAAACCTTTCTCGATCGAGATGCTGAGGATCTCAACCGAAGGAGCGGAGTACGAAGTTCCCCCCCCCTTAACCGTAGATTCGTAGTGTTTTTTCATAATCATAGAGGTATTATGTTTGAGAGTTTTTACATCGTGTCCTGGTTATGGGCTACCACAAATATAGACAATATTCAATTAAGGAACAAGAAAGAATCCAAAATTCATCGAATCTTCATATTTCGATGCGGATTATGCGTGAAAGCGTCCGAAATTTAGTATAAATTGTCGAACATGCTCTGGCTTTTGTCGTATTTCAGGTCGGCGAGGGAAGCCGCTTTGACGCCGATGTTGAAACTCCAGCTCTGATAGTGGCCGAAGGGGACCCACGCGAACGACATTTGCCAGCAATGCAGGTCGCGTGTAATGGTGATGGAGGCCGGAGTCAGCTCCTTGGCCTGGAAGTCGTAACCGCCCTGGATTGTTACACCCATTTTTGGCAGAATCGTAACGCTGCCGTTGATGCCGAGCGTTTGGGTGATGTTTTTCTGGTAGCCCGTCGTGCCGTTGTTGGTCGGTGATGCGGAGTAGCTGATCGTATAGTTGAATCCCAGGTTCCAGGGTAGCGAGAAGTCGTAGTAGGCCTGGGTCATGTATTGCCGTCGCAGGGCCGGGTTCATTTGCCCGTAAGGGTCGTAGAAAGGATTGGCGTAGGCCGGATCGACCGGGGCGCTGTTGATGTCGTTGATCGCCGGGGTGGAGTTGTCCTGGCGGGATTGGAACGTATAGCCGAACGAAGTGCTGGCCGATACCACACGGCCCGGGAAAAAGAGTTTGTTGATACGCTGGCCCTGCGGGGTGACCCGGTAAGGGTCGAGCGTAGCGTTGATATTGATGCCGAAATTCTGGAAAACGGTCGTGCGCAGCGAAATGGGGATGTTCGAAAGTCCCATGGAGTCGGCCAGGAAGTTATAGGATACCTGTCCGATGCGGAGTTCGTCGATCAGTTTGATCTTCTTCATACCCGAGGTATCGCGTTTGCTGAGCACCTTCATTTCGAGCGTCTGCGAGAGCGAGGCGTTGATGGCCATGGACTGACCGGAGCTGGGCACGCCGAAGATGCTCCCTTCGAAAGGCGAGTAGGTCTTGAAATTACCCAGCGTATCGCTCTGCACGGTCTTTACGTAGCCGTATTTCTGCTTGGAGAAGTCGGGGGCGTAGGAGAAGCTCACCGTCGGGGTGATCGTGTGGCGGATCGCCTGTATCTTGCGCGTTTTCTTCTTGGCCTCGTAGCGGCCATAGATGATCGTCGAGGCCTGCAGGCTGAAGTTGTAGTTGTACAGACGGTAGAACCCGTACTCCGGGTCGAGTTTGTCGATGCGGTTCAGCACCGGGTTCCAAACCTGCTCCTGTTTTTTGAAATACCACTTTTCGGTGTAGTTGATCGTAGGTCCGAAGTTGATATAGTTGAAGATGTTGTACGTCGCCGAGATGGGAATGCTATGCTCGAAGCCGTACTGCATGTTCTGGAGTGTTTCCTTGGTGAAGATTTCGGACTCTTTGGCGTTGGCCTTGTTGTTGAACTTGCCGGTGTAGCGGAGCGAAATCTTTTCGTACCATCGCTGCTTGCCCATCGCCTCCTTGCGTTTGAAGGGGTAGAAGGTCGAAACGTTGAAGACGACGTTCGGCAGGGCGATCGAGAGCGTTCCGCTCTGCGAGTTCTGCGAAACGGACATGTTGGCCGAAAGGGAGAACGGTGTGCCGAGCCAGCTTTTCGAATAGGAGATCGTCGAACTTGTCTGCGTCTGGAGCGCTTCGTTCAGGCTGGTAGCCGAATAGCGGTTGTAGCCGCTGGTACGGAAATCGACCGATGCGGAGAAGGTCGATCCCGGATTGGCTTTGGGGTCTTGCGTATGCTGCCAGTAGAGCTGGAAGTTGTTCTGCTGGAGGAAGTCGGGTTCGCCCTTGTCGCCGACACGGACGTTCGAGTAGTTGAAATTCAGGGTGCCGTTGTACTTGTAACGCTTCATATAGCGCGACATCGCGGATGCCTCCCACGATCCGAGGGTGTAGATACCGCCCCGGATGGCCAGGTCCATGTGCTCTCCGAGCGTGAAGTAGTAGCCCAGGTCACGAATGTAGAATCCCTTGGTCGATTCCTCGCCGAAAGTCGGCATCAGCAGACCCGACTTGGGGCCGGAACTGAGCGGGAAGAAACCCTCGGGCAGTAGCGGAAAGTAGATGGGAACGTCTTCCAGGACCAGGTAGGCGGGACCCGTGACCACTTTCTTGCCGGGAATCACCTTCGCCTTGGTCATCGCCAGGTAGAAGTGGGGGTGGTCCGTCTGGTCGCAGGTGGTGTATTTGCCGTCCTGGATGTGGATGGTGTTGTCGTCCATCTTTTTGACGTTGTTGCCGATCAGCCAGCCGTCGCCCTCCTGAGTCGCCACGCCTTTGATTTTCGCCTTTTTACTGCCGATGTTGTAGGTGATCGTGTCCATCGTGTAGGGATTGGCGGCTCCTTCGGTGAAAGTGGGGTTGGTAACTGTCGGTTTGCCGTCTATCGTGTCGCGCTTGCCGTGGGCGTAGATGATCTTTTCGTCCATATTGACCCGCATGAAATCTCCCTTGAGATTCATGTTCTGGTAGTTGATATCGCCCTGGTTGTAGATATAGACCGTGCGGTTGCGTACGTCGTAGTAGAGCGAGTCCTGGTTTTTGCCGCTGATGATGTCGTCCAGGAAAGATTTTTTCCGGGTCGTATCGCGCCGGGTCGTGTCCTGACGCAACGAATCGCGTAGCAGCGAGTCGTTGCCGGTGGGAGCCGTACTGTCGGCGGGGGCGATCGGCGAGAGGGGAGGCGCTCCGAAGATCGAGTCGATCTTGGTGTCGAAAAGCGAATCCTGCTCCTCTTCCGTACGTGTTTCGGCGGTCGGGGGGCGGTCGGCTTCCCGTTGAAGGCGCCGAATCTCCCGGCGGGTTTCGCGGCGGGATTTTTGTACGGCTTGTGTCGGAGTGCTGTCGGGCGGTGTTTGGCGTTCGGGTGTCGCGGGATGCTGCACTCCGCCCGGCAGCGCCATGCCGAGCACCGGAAGCAGGAAGAGCAGCAGGAGTGCTCCCGAGAAGATATATTTTGCCTTTAGCCTGTCCAAAATTCCAAAAAAAATCATACCTTTGCCGACAAGTCGGCAAAACCGCCCGAAAATGGCTCCGAAAGCCTCAGTGCGGGGGTTTTAACATCCGGCAAATATAGGTAAAAAATTCAGAACCGTTAAATTTTCAGCCACTTTTGCTATGCGGAAATCGCTTTTTCTTGTTGCCCTGTTTTTGATTGCGACACTCTCTTTCAACGGAGTTGCCGCGCAGAATATTGCACAGGGCGTGCGGGTCGTCGTAATCGATGCCGGGCACGGGGGGCCGAAGTTTCCGGGAGCTCATTACAGAGGAGTTTATGAGAAAGATCTCAACCTTCAGATCGCTCTGAAGCTCGGGGCCTTGATCGAGAAGGAGATCCCCCAGTTGAAAGTGGTTTACACGCGTAAGACGGACAAGCAGTTTTCCGAAAGTCTGACCCAGGATTTGCAGGCTCGGGCCGATATCGCCAACAAGGCGGGCGGCGACCTGTTCATTTCGATCCATACCAATGCTGCGGCATCGGCGTCGGCACGGGGAGTCGAAACCCTGATTATGGGTGAGAGTCCGCTGGAGAAGAACGCCAACGAGAGGGCCCTCTATTATAACAACCAGGAGGAGCTGCTCGATATGTCGAACGAGAAGACGGCGGCGATCGTCCGGGCTTATATCCAGAACCTGCAGTTCACCTATGGTGAATACAGCGAAGCGATGGCCCGTCTGGTGCAGAAACATTACGTCAAGTCCGGGCGGCACAATCGCGGTGTGAAGCGGCAGCCGCTCAAAGTGCTCTACGCTACCGATATGCCCGGTATCCTGACCGAGATAGGTTTCCTTTCCAATTCGGAGGAGTATGCTTATATGAATTCGGCGAAGGGGCAGGCTCAAATCGCACGTGCGCTGTGCGATGCGGTGAAGGATTACGTCGCTTTCGTTCGGGGTGCGCTGCTTGTCGATGACGATGCCATTTACGAACAGGCCGATGCCGATGTCGCAGAGCCGGCTTCGGCTGCCGCTTCGGACAAAGCGGATAAGGGTAGTGTCAAAACCGGGAAAGCCGAACAGGAGAAGACGTTTTATGCCGTGCAGTTGATCGCCAGCGCCAAGCGCGTGCCGCCCAAGGACCGGCAGTTCAAAAGTTACCGGGGAAAAGTCACGGAGTTCGTTACCGGCGGCCGGTTCAGGTATAAGTATTGTGTGGGGCGTTTCGATACCCGCAAGCAGGCCGAAGCCAAGTTGGCCGAGGTGCGCAGGGAGTTCCGCGATGCGTTCGTGGTGAGTTGTCGGGGCGACCGGATCGTACAGTAAATAAAACGAAAAAAACAGGTATATGAGAAGAGAAGTTAAGATCGGCATTTTCGCCGTGCTGATGATCGGCGCCCTCTGGGCGGGTATCCGCTTTCTGAAGGGGTTCGACATCTTCAGTCGCAACGCGGTCTATTATGCCGCTTACGACCAGGTCGATGGCGTGCAGAACGCTTCGCCGATTCTGATCCGGGGCGTGAAGGTGGGAGCCGTGACGGATATTTCGTTCGATCCTTCGATCGGTAACGAGGTCGTACTTCAACTGACGATCCAGCGGAAATACCGGATTCCGTCCAATTCCGAAGCCCGGATCTACAGCAACAGCATCATGGGCGCCAAAGCGATCGAAATCGCTCTGGGCGATGCCGGGACCTACCTGCAATCCGGGGACACCCTCTGTTCGAGCCGCAGCAAGGGCCTGATGGATATGGCGGGTTCGGAACTCGAATTTTTCAAGCAGAAGATGTCGCAGGTCGTGGGGGATTTGAGCCGCACGATGGATAACCTGAATCTGATTATGGAGCAGAACGCCGCGAATATCGAAGGTACGATGTCGCACCTGAATTCGATTACGGGCAGCGTAAACGGTATGTTGCTGTCGCAGCGTGCGAATCTGGAGAGCGCCGTAGCGAATTTGACCCGTTTTTCGGAGATGCTCGGCGAGAACTCTCCGCGTATGGACAGTATTATCCTGTATTTAAGCAATTTTACCGACCAAATACAGCGTGAGAATCTGGCCGGGGCGCTCGATTCGACTCTGATGAACCTCAATGCGATCTTGGCCCGTGTCAATGCCGGGGAGGGGACTGTCGGGCAGCTCGTCAGCGATCCCCGTCTGTACGAATCGCTCAACGAGGCGACTGCGAACTTGGCGTCGCTGCTGGCCAACTTGCAGGCCCATCCTGCTCGTTACGTCCATTTCTCGCTGTTCGGCCGCGATCCCGAAAAGGCCGACCGCAAGCAGCAGAAAAAAGAGGCGAAACATGCCCGGCGCGATTCGCTCAAGGCCCTGAAAGCGGCCCGATAGTTTCGAATGTTTTCTCTGTGCGATGATCTATCCGGCGAACTTTGAACAGAAAGTCGGTTTCGACCGGCTGCGTGAGCAGGTCGCGGCGCTGTGTACGATTCGCGGCGGCCGGGAAAGGTTGTGCGCCGAACAATTCAGCACTTCGCAGGCCGATGTCGAGCGGCGGCTGGCGCTGGCGGACGAGATGCGCCGTCTGCTGGAGATGGAACGGGACTTTCCGGACGACGAGTTCGTCGATGTCGATTATATCCTTTCCAAACTGAAGATCGAAGGCAGTTTCCTCGAAGTCGAGGAGGTCGTGTTGCTGCGCCGGGCGCTGGCTTCGGCGGGGGCGATCGCCGGTTTTATCCTGGGGCGCGGTGAGGAGCTATATCCCGAACTGCGGCTCCGCAGCCGGGGGATCGAGGCTTTCCCGGAGATCGTTCGGGCGATCGACGGTATCGTCGATCAGTACGGCAAGATCCGGGACGACGCTTCGCCGGAGTTGCAGCAGATCCGGCGGATGATCCGCGAGCGGGAGGGGCAGGCCGCCAAACGCCTGCAGCAGGTGTTGTCGAATGCCAAGAAAGCCGGTATCGTGGAGGCCGACGCGATGCTCTCGATCCGCGACGGCCGGGCGGTGATTCCGGTCGCAGCGGCCAATAAACGCAAGTTGCAGGGTTTCATCCACGACGAATCGGCCACGGGCAAGACCTTCTACGTCGAGCCGGTCGAGGTCGTCGAAATCAATAACGAACTCAAGGAGCTGGAGTACGCCGAGCGGCGCGAGATCGTGCGGATCCTCTCGGCCTTCACCGACTCGATTCGCCCCGAAGCGGATCGGATCGCGCTGATTGGCGACTATCTTTCGGATCTGGATATGATCCGTGCCAAAGCCCGCTGGGCCGTTGCCAACGGAGCGGTGAAGCCGATCGTTTCGACGGACGACCGGCTGGTGCTGCGCAATGCGCGGCATCCCTTGTTGCAGCAGACGCTCCGGGCGCAGGGCAAGCAGGTGGTGCCGCTCGATCTGCAACTCGACAAACGGCGTCATATCCTGGTGATTTCGGGGCCGAATGCCGGCGGCAAGTCGGTGTGTCTGAAAACTACGGGCATCATCCAATATATGTTCCAGTGCGGATTCCTGGTTCCGGCATCGGAGAATTCGGAGCTGCCCCTGTTCCGCAACCTAATGATCGACATCGGGGACGAGCAGTCGATCGACGACGATCTTTCGACCTATTCGTCGCACCTGCTCAATATGAAGAACATGCTCGCCGGAGCTTCGAACCGGACGCTGGTGCTTATCGACGAGTTCGGTTCGGGTACGGAGCCTATCATCGGCGGGGCGATCGCGGAGTCGATCCTCGAACGGCTCCGCAGTAAAGGCTGTTACGGGGTGATTACGACCCACTATGCCAACATTAAGTATTATGCGTCGAACACCGAGGGAATCGCCAACGGAGCGATGATGTTCGACGTGCAGAATATCCGGCCGCTGTTTCGGCTCGAGATCGGCAAGCCGGGCAGTTCGTTCGCGGTGGAGATCGCCCGCAAGATCGGGTTGCCGGAGGATATTATCCGCGATGCGGGCGAAAAGGCCGGCAGCGATCATATCAACCTCGAGAAACAGTTGCGTGAAATCGCCCGTGACAAACATTACTGGGAGCAGAAGCGCGACCGCATCCGGATCGCCGACCGCAAGGTCGAGGAGCTGGAACAGACCTATGCCGACCAGCTTTCGCGCATCCGGCAGGAGCGCTCGGAAATCTTGAAAAAGGCCAAGGAGGAGGCGCAGCGGATGATCGCCGACGCCAACCGTCAGATTGAGAATACGATTCGGACGATCCGCGAAGCGCAGGCCGAGAAGGAGCTTACCCAGTTGGCCCGTAAGGAGTTGAACGATTTTCGGGACAGGGTGGAGAGGACGGATGCAGCGGATGCGGCGCACGACGAACGGGTGGCCCGCGAAATGGAGAAACTCGAACGCCGCCGCCAGCGTCGTGCCGAGCGCAGACAGCAGGCCGGCGAGACTCCGGAGGTCGCACAGCCTGCCGTGCCGGAGAAACCCCGCGAGGCGGAGGTCGGCTCGAAGGTGAAGATCGCCGGGCAGGACATTCCCGGCGTGGTGCTTTCGATCAAGGGCCGGAAGGCGCAGGTGGCATTCGGACAGATTCTTACGACGGTGGATAGAAGTTCGCTCGTCGTGATCTCGGGCGCCGAATTCAAGCAGGCGACCAGGCCCGTGCAGCCGCGCACGGTGGTATCGGTCGATGTGTCGGCCCGCAAGCTCAATTTCAAGGATCATATCGATGTGCGGGGCCTGCGTGCCGCCGAAGCATTGGAGGAGGTGCGGGATTTTATCGACGACGCGATCATGGTCGGCGTCGGCACGGTCACGATCCTGCACGGCAAGGGGACGGGGGCGCTCAAGGAGGAGATCCGCCGTTATCTGCGCACGGTGCCGGAGGTCGAACGGGCTGCGGACGAACATGCCGACCGGGGCGGAGCGGGGATTACGGTGGTGACTCTGCGTATGGATTGACGGCAGTTATGTAAAGGAAAGATACGACATGAAATACATGTTATCGGAAATCGCCCGCATTTGCGGGGGCGAACTCCTCGGGGAGGATTTGCCGGTGGCACGGGTGCTTACCGACAGCCGCAACTGTTCGTTCGGCGAGGAGCCGCTGTTCGTGGCCATGAAAGGTACCAATCACGACTCCCACGCCTTTATCGGCGAGATGGTTCGCCGGGATGTGAAGGCATTTCTTGCGGAGCGGAAGACGCAGCTTCCGGCCGGTTGCGGCTGCGTGGTGGTTCCGAGCGCCATCGCTGCCCTCCAACAGCTTGCGGCCCATCACCGGACTCGGTTCAAGGGGCGCGTGGTCGGTATCACGGGTTCGAACGGGAAGACGGTAGTCAAGGAGTGGATCGCCCAGCAGATTCCTGCCGGCGTCAAATATTTCCGGTCGCCGAAAAGTTATAATTCGCAGTTGGGCGTGGCGCTCTCGCTGCTGATGATCGAAGGGGACGAGGAGTTGGCGTTGATCGAAGCGGGGATCTCCTGTCCCGGGGAGATGGTGCGTCTGGAGCGGATGATCCGTCCCGATACGGTGATTTTCACTTCGATCGGCGAGGCGCACCAGGAAAATTTCACCTCGCTCGAGGAGAAGAGTGCCGAAAAGTTGGTGCTGGCGAAGGGAGCGCGAACCATTATTTATCATGGTGGCTCCTCCCTGCTCGAACGGATGATCCGCACGTTATACGGCGGCCGGCAGTTGCAGGACGCTGCGGAATATCCGCTGCCGGAGCAGTTGCCCGCAGGGGTTCTGGAGAGCGGGGCCGGGCGTGTCGATGCCCAGTTGGTCGGGGCGTTCTGTCGGGTGATGGGCTTTCCCGACCCCGATTTCGGCCGGATTCGGCCCGTGGCGATGCGCCTCGAGTTGAAGGAGGGAATCAACGGTTCGCTGCTGATCGACGACGCTTACAATTCGGACATCAACTCCCTCTCCATTGCGCTCGACTACCTGCATAATATGGCCGCCGGCCGTCCCATGACACTCATTCTTTCGGATATCGAGCAGAGCGGCGTCGAGGACGGAGTGCTTTACGGCGAGGTGGCCCGCCTGGTGGCCGCCGCCGGAGTGAGCCGTCTGATCGGCGTGGGAGACCGTATTCGAAATGCCGGGGCGAATTTCGCCTGCGACAGCGCCTTTTACCGCACGACCGACGAGCTGTTGCGCAACCTGCGCCGCGACGATGTGGCCGGGCGCGTGGTGCTCATCAAGGGCAGCCGTGACAGCCACTTCGAGCGGGTGAGTCATGCGCTCGAACGCAAGAGCCATACGACGGTATTGGAGGTCGATCTCGATGCCATGATCCACAACCTGAATTATTTCCGCTCGAAGCTCGACTTTCGGACCCGGCTCGTGGCGATGGTCAAGGCGGCCAGCTACGGCGCCGGGGATTTCGAGGTGGCCCAGATGCTCCAGCATCAGGGGGTCAATTACCTGGCCGTAGCTTTCGCCGACGAAGGGGTGCTGCTCCGCGAGCGGGGAATTAGAATGCCGATCGTCGTTCTGAATGCCGACGAGGGCAGTTTCGATCTGATGGTCGCTCACCGGCTGGAGCCCGAAATATACAATTTCCGTTCGCTGGCGTTTTTTTCGAAAGCCGTCGAACGGGTCGGAGAGGAGAGTTACCCGATCCATATCAAGCTCGATACGGGCATGCACCGGTTGGGTTTTATGGAAGGGGAGTTGGATATGCTGACCGAAACGCTGGGCGAAACTCCGTCGGTGAAGGTCGCTACGATCTTTTCGCACCTGAACTGTTCCGATATGCCCCAGGAGGATCGTTATACGCGGGAGCAGATCGCCCGTTTCGACCGTATGAGCGGCCGTCTGGCTGCGGCGCTTCCCTATCCGGTGCTTCGCCATACGGCCAATTCGGCGGCGATCGAGCGTTTCCCCGAGGCGCAGTTCGACATGTGCCGTCTGGGGTTGGGACTTTACGGTTTCGGCTTCGAGCATAACGACGAGCTGAAACCCGTTTCGACGCTCAAAAGCCGTATCGTGCAGCTCAAGCACCTGTCGGCGGGCGAAGCCGTCGGTTACGGCCGGGCGGGGAAGCTGACGCGTGACAGCGTGACGGCCACCGTGCCGATGGGGTATGCCGACGGACTGGACCGTCATCTGGGGTGCGGCCGGTGGTCGATGCTGGTCGCGGGGCGGCCCGCGCCGATCGTGGGCCGCGTCTGCATGGACAGTTGTATGATCGACGTGACCGACATTCCCGGCGTGGAGGAGGGGGACGAGGTGGTGATCTTCTCCGCGGTGCCGGGCAATACGCCCGAAGATATGGCCCGCGTACTCGATACGATCCCTTACGAGGTGATGACCTCCGTGTCGGGCCGTGTGAAACGGATTTACAGCAAAGAGTAAAAAAGAGAATCCCGACGGAGCCGGATGCCGGGGCGGTGGCAGAGGCGGGG
>OHPP01000482.1_pt1 | contig 28199 bp, 17 predicted proteins | sample 1577731 | NCBI WGS metagenome assembly OHPP01 (sample SAMEA3879536, study PRJEB24766) | human gut metagenome | biome: human-associated habitat; feature: feces | place: USA | collected 1985/1987
CAGAGCGTCTGCCTTACAAGCAGAGGGTCGGCGGTTCGAATCCGTCAGCGCCCACCACTCAGTCTCATGTATCGCGAGTTTCGGCCCTGGAGAGGGTTATTGCTCAAATCGGCATGCCACACAAACAGAGTGTTGCCTTCTGTCGAGGGACATAGAGAAACCGTACATGAAATCTTCTCGCATCAAAGCTTACACGGGCGCTTAGCTCAGCTGGTTCAGAGCGTCTGCCTTACAAGCAGAGGGTCGGCGGTTCGAATCCGTCAGCGCCCACACCGTTGAAAAGCGGGACATCAATAGATGTCCCGCTTTTTTTGTTTCTCTGTCGCCCTCTCAGTATGGGCGTGCTGTGGGGTGCCGTGGGCAGCTGGTGACCGGGGTGACTGACAGATTGCCCGTTTTTGTGTTAAAAAAAAGTGCTGTTTGTGAGTGATAAAAATCTTCAATCATTGCAAAAATCCATAAAATCACATATCTTTGCGATATTATGTCAGGTGAATTTTGAGATATCGTTATCATATTTTCATACCAAAACAATTTTCAATTTATGATTAAACGTCTACTGAAGTCCGCAGTTGCCGCGTTGGTGGCTATCTGTGGCGTGCATACGGCATCTGCTGCCGTTGGCGTTGTCAAAGTAAAGACCTCCGCACCTGCCGGCACAGAGCTGCGCATCATGGCGGAGCCTTACGAGTTTGAGGTGGCCGGAGCTGATGCCGGAACCTTTTTCGGCACTTATCTTTCGAAGGGGCCCGATACTGAGATAACAATTTCTTGCGAGGGCTTGTCGAATGTGGAGGTTTACGGATGTCAGCTAACTGAATTTACCGTGGTTGGCGCTCCTGACCTCAGCATTGTGCGCTGCTATAATAATCAGATTGAATCGCTCGATCTCTCGGGTAGTCCTGAATTGGCGGTGCTTGACTGCCACAACAATGCTCTGACATCGCTTGACGTGTCGGCCAATACCAAGCTCGAGAAGCTCAATGCCAACGACAATAAGCTCACATCGCTTACTCTCGGTGCGCTTCCCAAGCTTGAGGAACTGAAATGCGGTGGCAACCGGCTTGAGGCGCTTTCGGTGGGCCAGTGTCCGGCTCTGACATCGGTTGATGTGCACAATTGCGGTACGTCTAATCTCAATTTCAACCGCAACATCCGTCTGAGCCGTATAGACGCTTATGGCAACAATATAAAAGGTGACCGGATGGCAACGTTCATCGCCGACCTTCCAGAAATCAGTGGTTCGGGGTTGCTCTATATAGTGGATACGCGCGATGCCGCAGAGTCGAACGTGTGCCTCATGGAGAATGTGGCTGCAGCATATGTCAAGAATTGGCTCACGATGGACTGGCAGGGCGGCGAGAACAACGGTCTACATGGGTGCCGACTATCAGCCGGAGGTTGGCGAGAATACCATAACGATGGTCACTTCGCGTGCCGTTGGCGAGACGATCAAGCTGAACATTGAGTCGAAGGCCGTGACAGTTTCTGGCGTGGCCGAGACCTCCGGTTTCACCGGCAGCCTGAAAACTTTCACCCTGACTTCGCAGACGGTTGTTATCAAAGGTGATGTGACAAAGCTTGAATGCTCCGGCAACGACCTTACATCTCTGAGCTTTGCAGGTGAAATTCTGCTGACCGATCTGGATTGCCGCAACAACAAGCTTGTCAGCCTGAATGTGGAGAACGCTTCCAAGCTTGCGAGACTCTATTGCCAGACCAACCGGTTGAAATCGGTCGACGTGGCCGGATGCGATGCTCTGCTGCGTATGGATGTGTACCAGAATGCAATTAAAGGCGGTGCTGCCAAGCGTATGATGAATGCACTCCGCAAAGGTGAAAAAGATGAGCCTCTGCTAATGGTGATTGACACCAAGGCTGCCGCCGGACTTGAAAACAATGTGATTACCACAACCGATGTGGCTATCGCCACCGGGAAGAACTGGGAGGTGAAGGACTGGTCGGACGGCGACCGTTATCAGACGGGCGTGAAATATGAAGGTTCCGAGCCTGTCGGCCCCGAACTGCCCGACGAATATTTTACTATAACTCAGACTCCGGCCGATCATCTGATGTTCTCCGTTAAATTTGCTGACGGCGCGTACGCCGACGCTACCACACCTCCCACAGTGGAAGGTGCTGAAATCTCGGGCTGGAACGGTGAGGCGCTCACGCTCAAGATGACCGAGGGTGTGCCCGCTGTGGTTTATGGCGATGCTGTTTCGCTTCAGCCAATGTTCTCGAATGTAAGTGCGATCGATGTCAGCAATCTCCCCAATCTGACAGAACTGTATATCGGCCTGAACGACCTTACGGAGCTTGATGTTACAAATAACGCCAAACTTACCACTCTCAGCTGCGAAGGAAACCTCCTTACGGCAATGGACTTGTCGGGCTGTCCTGACCTCACATATCTCAATTGCTATGGCAATGCCATCAAGGGCGCTGCTATGACGGCTCTTGTGAATTCGCTGCCGCAGCGCACCGAGGCCAACTATGGCCGTTTCGTTGTGGTTGATCCCACATATACGCAGTCGGCCAATGTGTGCCTGAAATCGGATGTGGCAATTGCGCGCTCCAAATATTGGGCTGCCTTCACGGTGAACCACGAGGGTTCCAGCCCTATGCTCGAGCAGTATGTGGGTGAGGATCCGGCCGGCATAGGTATGGTTTCGGCCGATGGCGCTGACCTGCGTTATGATGCCGCTGCAGGTGTGATTACGGTTTCTCAGCCCACGGTGATTGAGGTGTATGCCGTGTCGGGCGCACTTGCTGCCCGCGCCGACGGTGTCACCGAGCTTGATGTGACCTCTCTGCCAGCAGGCGTTTATGTGCTCCGCGCGGCAGGAAAGGTTCTGAAAATTGTGAAATGATTGGTGATTAAATAGGAATCTGCGGAGAGGCTGTGCCGATAAAGGCGCAGCCTCTCTCTTCTTTTTTTGCGGTAATCTTCTGAAAACATAATGCGGATCAAATCGAAAATCCGGCGCATTTGATTATAGTCCGGTGCATTTGATTTTAGTAAACCGAAGTCGGATTTACCAATTTGTAGGGTCACGATTCTATACTTCCGGCGCCCGGATGCATATGCTGCGCGTCCCTCGAAAAAATGGTGTGCCGGGTCGACTCCGGCACACCATTCAAATGAAAATAAAAAGATAATCCTAAATCTATGCTGTCTATTGAAAACTTGTGATACTCGTATATATTAAATTAATGTGTAGTGTGTGTTCCGTAGGATTAAGAACTGCGGTTGTGTGATTGTTATGACCTTAGAGCAAAGTTTTGGAAGGTATAATCTCATAGAGGTTGCGCTTGCGTGTGCCGGCTATGTTGTGCCGGGTGGGCTTGCGTTATGGTGTTACAGGTGGACAGGCTTGGTTGCGTTACCGCGGGACGGGTGTGTTGTTGTAGTCTCGGTTGTTACGCCCGCGGAGATGAATCAGAGGCCTCGGAATCATAGTGGGTTTTGCATCGGATGTCCGGAACATGGTTGCCGGGAGTGGTTGTTGGCCGCTGGCGGCTGATGCTTTCCGAATTCGTGTGGCGCTTGATTACTTGTAGTCCTGAAGCTTTTTCTGCAGGCGCTGGCGGGCGAAGAAGATGCGGCTCTTGACGGTGCCAAGGGGAAGGTTCATCTTCTCGGCGATCTCGTTGTATTTATATCCGGCAACGTGCATGGAGAAGGGGATGCGGTAGTCGTCGGAGAAGGAGTTGATGGCGTCGTTGATTTCGCCGGCGGCAAATGCGCCTTCGGGAGTGTCGAGGCCACTTTCCTGCGGGAGGTTGAGGTGATAAAGGTCCTCTGTCTGGTCGATGATTGTGGCTGAGCGCACAACTTTGCGGTAGTTGTTGATAAAGATGTTGCGCATGATGGTGAATACCCAGCCCTTGAAGTTTACGTTTTCCACGTATTTGTCTTCGTTGTCGAGGGCTTTGAGTGTTGTGTCCTGGAGCAGGTCGTAAGCGTCATCGCGGTTGGAGGTGAGGAGGTACGCGAAGTTGAGCAGATTGCTTTGAATGCTCAGAAGCTTGGTTTGGAAATTGTTCGAACTCATGATGCGATGTTTTTAGAGGTTGTTTTTAGTTGAATAATTGTAAACAACTTTGTGACTACATTGCAAAGGTGCGGACAAAATTGGGATTACCAAATTTTTTCGGAAAAAAATTCAATTTTTTTTGAGAAAAAATAGTTAATATACGTAAGTTGCAGAAAAATCAAAAGTATATAAATTGCGATTAGATTGCAGAATTGTTACAAATATACTTCTTTGTTTGTTTTATGGATTTAAATCGCAGTAATACAGGGGAATATATTAGATTGAACAATTTTGCTGGAAATAAAATAATAGCATTGTTCATAGCGCAAAATACAATTTTATATCAATATTTAGTGAAAATTGTTTAAATGTCATGTGTGATGAGTGTTGCTGATGTTACAAAAGTATTGCGGAGTTGGGGCTGTATAGTGTGGAGTTTGTGTTACAAAATCGGTTCGGCTGATGTGACAAGGTGTGAAATTGTGTTACAGAATATAATTTTGTTGTAACACGATTGTTTGTTTTTGGAGACGCATTCAAGCCGGATGTAAGCCATTCCGAGATGCGTGCGCGCACCGGTGAAGAACAGTGGAAGAGTGAGGGTGGGCGAACAGCCGACCACAAATTTGTTATTGAGATTAAAAAATGTGAGTAAAAAAGGCTTTTTTTAGATTAAATGTGTATATTTGCGAAAACAACGCCTTGATAAAACTATGTTTTCGGTAGCTATTAGCACCAATTATTAATCGAAATTTGCCGGAACATTAAATAAATAAGCCAAAATAAGGCGGCTCCTTTTCTAAGTGGAGCATCGGCGCCAAAACGGTTAATGATTGTGGAAATATAGATGGTTGTGATGCCCGGTAAGTTTGGTGTCATATATTATATATTATTAAGGTGAGATGACATATTGAAAATATTATTACTCATAATACATTAACCAATGAAAGAATGCGATATTGATTGGTCGGGTCTGGGCTTCGGATATGTGCCCACCGATTACAACGTGCGTTGCTATTTCCGCAATGGGAAATGGGGCGAGATTGAAGTGTCTTCGTCAGAGACTATTGAGATGCATATCGCGGCCACCGCATTGCATTACGGTCAGGAATGCTTTGAGGGCCTGAAGGCCTTCCGCGGCAAGGATGGCAAGGTGCGTGTGTTCCGGCCTCTTGAGAATGCCCTGCGCATCCAGCAGTCGGCTGAAGGCGTGATGATGGAACCGCTGCCTACCGATATTTTCATGGAGATGACAAAAAAGGTGATAGAGCTTAACAAGCGCTTCATTCCCCCTTACGGGTCGGGTGCATCGCTTTATATCCGCCCGCTCGAAATAGGTATGACGGCACGCGTGGGCGTGAAGCCTGCAGATGAGTATTGCTTCATCATGCTTGTGACACCAGTGGGCCCCTATTTCAAATCAGGCTTTAAACCTACCAATATATGTATCACCCGCCAGTTCGACCGTGTGGCGCCCAAAGGCACCGGCCGCTTCAAGGTGGGTGGCAACTATGCCGCATCGATGGTGGCCGGCGAACATGCCCATGATCTGGGCTACTCGGCTGTGCTCTATCTGGATCCCAAAGAGAAAAAATATCTTGATGAATGCGGCCCGGCAAACTTTTATGCCATCAAGGACGGAAAATACATCACGCCTGCATCCGAATCGATTTTGCCTTCGATCACAAACGATTCGCTCATGCAGCTGGCTCGCGACTTCGGTATGGAGGTTGAGCGCCGTCACATTACGGTCGACGAGATTCCCGATTTCTCGGAAGCTGCAGCGTGCGGCACGGCGGCTGTCTGCTCGCCGGTGGGCGAGATTCACGACCTGGACACCGGCAAAAAGTATGTGGTGGCCAAGGACGGCAAGCCCGGTCCTGTCACCTGCCGTTTCTACGACACGCTCAATGCCATCCGTAACGGCGAGGCCGAGGATGTGCACGGGTGGAACCTTGTGCTCGATCTCTGATCGGCGGAGTTGATTCTGAAGAACTTCATGTTCAACTATCAAGACATTATCGACAAATATTATGCGACGCAGCCCGAGCTGCGTCGCATATATATGCTGCACTGCCGGTCGGTGGCCGACAAGGCTCTGGCCATAGCGGCCGCACGGCACCTGCAGGTTGATATGGCTGAGGTTGAGGCAGCGGCCATGCTCCACGACATCGGCATAGTCCTCACCGATGCGCCAGGCATACACTGCCATGGTACGCAGCCATATCTTGCGCACGGAAGGCTTGGCGCCGACCTGCTGCGGAGTGAAGGCGCGCCTGAAATTTATGCACGCGTGGCCGAGCGTCACACCGGGGCCGGACTGACTCCGGAAGAGGCTGCGGCCATCGGGGGCGGTAAGCTTCCGCCCGACAGGTCGTATATGCCTCAGTCGCTCCTTGAGCGCCTGGTGTGCTACGCCGATAAATTCTACTCCAAAAGCGGCGACATGAAGGAGAAGCCGCTGGAGCGCGTGCGTGCCTCCATGGCGCGTTTCGGTGCGGATTCTTCCGCCAGATTCGAGGCGTTGCACCGTGAATTCGGAGCTGACGCCGCGCCCGTCGGATGATTGCAGTTTGCGCGGTGGCAGCCGGAATGTCCCCTGAATGTGGCGGATATCGGCTAAAACGCGCCGAAAGATGTGATTCTATGCAAAAAAATCACTAATTTTGCATGTTAATTCACATTTCTAACATAATCACCATAATAATCACCACGATTGATTCATGGACAGGAAAGTAAGGGTTAGATTCGCCCCGTCGCCCACAGGGCCGCTCCATATAGGCGGTGTACGCACCGCACTCTATAATTATTTGTTCGCCCGTCAGCATGGCGGCGACATGATTCTGCGCATCGAGGACACCGATTCTCACCGTTTTGTGCCCGGAGCCGAGGACTACATCAACGAGGCTCTGGCATGGCTTGGTATCGGTATCGACGAAGGTGTCCGCGAAGGGGGCGCCTATGGCCCGTACAAGCAGAGTGAACGCCGTGACATTTATCGGGAGCATGTGAAGATGCTGCTCGACGCCGGAAAGGCATACATTGCATTCGATACGCCTGAGGAACTTGAGCAGGCTCGCGCCAGTCATCCGAATTTCCAGTATGACGCCACTACGCGCATGCAGATGCGCAATTCACTTTCGCTTCCGGCCGAGGAGGTGCAGAGGCTTATGGCCGATGGCGTGCCTTATGTGGTGCGTTTCCTCATTGAGCCCGGCCGCGACGTGGAGGTCAACGACCTTATCCGCGGCAAGGTGGTGATCAATTCAAGCATCCTTGATGACAAGGTACTCTACAAGAGTGCCGATGATCTGCCCACATATCATTTGGCCAACATTGTTGACGACCATCTGATGGAGGTGTCGCATGTGATCCGTGGCGAGGAATGGCTCCCGTCGGCACCGCTCCATGTGCTGCTTTACGAGGCGTTCGGATGGGCCGACACACGTCCGGACTTCGTGCATCTTCCGCTGCTTCTCAAGCCGGACGGAAAGGGCAAGCTTTCCAAACGCGACGGCGACCGTCTGGGCTTCCCCGTGTTCCCGCTTGAATGGCACGATCCCAAAAGCGGCGAGATTTCGTCGGGCTACCGCGAAAAGGGCTACCTCCCCGAAGCTGTGGTCAATTTCCTGGCTCTTCTTGGCTGGAATCCCGGCGATGACACGGAAATAATGAGTATGGATGAGCTGATTGCGAAATTCTCGCTCGACCATTGTTCGAAAGCCGGCGCGAAATTCGCTTTCGAGAAAGGGAAATGGTTCAACCACGAATATCTCATGGCCATGCCCGGCGAGCGTCTGCTTGAACTTTTCAAGCCTGTGCTGAAAGCCAACGGCGTGGATCCGGCCGATTTTTCCGACGAATATATCATACGTGCCATCGATATGGTGAAGGGACGCGCCAATTTTGTCAACGATCTGTGGGATCAGGCAAAATTCTTCTTTGTCGCCCCGACAGAATATGCCGAGAAAGATATCCGCAAGCGCTGGAAAGAGGATACACCCGAGCGTATGCGCGAGCTGATAGAGCATCTCGAGGCTCTGTCAGACTTCTCTTCGGCGGCCGCCGAGCCTCCCATTATCGCGTGGATAGAGAGCAACGGTTATCACTTGGGGAATGTGATGAACGCATTCCGTCTGGCCGTGGTGGGTGAGTGCAAAGGCCCCCATATGTTCGATATCACCGAGTTGCTCGGCAAGGAGGAAACGGTGGCGCGTATCAACCGTGCCATAGACCATATCCCTGCGCAGGCATGAGGAATTGCAGATATGCAGAATCCAAATTCAGATAATACGCCAAATCAGATTAATACGCGGATTTGTGAACCAGTTGTATAACACGGGAATACGCCTTTATGGTGTTGCGGCGCGGATCGCGGCTCTACGTAGCCCCAAAGTGAAGAAAATGATCCGTGGGCAGCATCGCACTTACGACATACTCGCCCGCCGTCTTGGCCATAAACCGGGGTGCATCTGGTTTCATGCATCATCGCTCGGTGAATTTGAGCAGGGACGCCCCATGATTGAACGGCTGCGGCGCGAGCATCCCGAAAAGCCGATACTTCTCAGCTTTTTTTCGCCCTCGGGCTATGAGGTGAGAAAAAACTATCCGTATGTTGACGCGGTGGTGTATCTCCCGTTCGACACGCCGCACCGTGTGAAGCGGTTTCTTGATCTCGCGCGCCCGTCGATGGCGATATTCATAAAATATGAATTTTGGGGAAACTATCTGCATGAGTTGAGACGGCGCGGGATTCCCACTTATATCATATCGAGTATTTTCCGTCCCGGCCAGCGCTTCTTCCGCTCGGTAGGAGGCATGTTCCGGAAAATGCTGCGCTGTTTCGACAGGCTATATGTGCAGGACGAGCGTTCACGGCGCCTGCTGAAGCTTATAAACGTAGAGAATGTCACTGTGGCGGGCGACACCCGGTTTGACCGCGTCACCGACGTGATGCGCTCCACGGTTGACATACCCGGATTTCCCGGTTTCGGAGCTGATGCGCCGTTGCGTTTCATTGCCGGAAGCTCGTGGGAGGCTGATGAAGATGTCTACGTACCCTGGCTCAATGCGCATGAAGAGGTGAAATTCATTATCGCCCCGCATGAATTCAACGAGACGCGCCTTGAGGCTCTGCGCAACCGGTTCAACGGGCATGTGATTCTGCTTTCCGAATGGACGCGCGAGATAAAGCGCGCCGGATTGCCTGCGGGTGTCGTTCCGGAGCATCTGAAGTGCGTGCGTGGCATGATTATCGACTCGTTCGGCAAACTCTCGTCTCTTTACCGCTATGCCGATATCGCGTATATAGGTGGCGGGTTCGGCGCCGGGATTCATAATCTGAACGAGGCGGCAGTTTACGGTATGCCGGTGGTGTTCGGGCCGAACCACGCCAAATTTAAAGAGGCGTCCGACCTTATCGAATGCGGCGGCGGCTTCGAGGTGACGTGCAAGGAGGATTTCAACGCCACGGTCGATGCGTTTGTGTCGTCGCCTTTGTCGCTCAAAGATGCCGGGCGCGCCGCAGCACGCTATATAAGTGACCACCTTGGCGCCACGGACCTTATTTACGGTGACCTTTTCGGGCGCGAATCCTGACCATCCATAAACCGGATTGCTGAGGAGGCGCCGACGGTTGCCTCCATTTACCATATTAACATAGTTGGATTTACGTTATGAATAACAGAAAAATACGTCTCCCTGAGATTGTCGACATACTGACGCGCCAGTTCATCTCCTCGCAGGAAGAGCTGAGCCGGCAACTTGCCGTGCGCGGCCATGCTGTTACGCAGGCCACGTTGTCGCGCGACCTGAAGCTGCTGAAAGCCAATAAAATCTCGGACGAGCGCGGCGGCTACCGTTATGTGGTGGGCGATGTGCCGGGCTATGTGCGTCCGCGTCAGCGCTCCAAAGGCGCCGCTGAGCCTGTTGTGAATCAGGCTGTGCTGTCGGTGGCCATGACCGGCAATCTGGTGGTGGTCAAGACCCGCAACGGTTATGCCTCCGGGCTTGCGTACGATATTGATATGATCGGTTCGCCGCTTGTGTTGGGCACCATTCCGGGCTCGGACACGGTGTTTGTGGCTATTCGTGAGTGTACGCCCCGAAGTGAGGTGTTTTCACTTCTCAGCACATTTGTGCCTCAGGCTGTTATGACTGCGGCTGCGCCGATGTTTCTTGACAGCGCTGCCGACGAAGACTGCTGACATTCCCGACGGCAGGTCAGTGGTGCGCTCTTGCCAGTATGCGGATGCATCTCCGGCACGCCGGTTCCCGTTTTTTTGTCGTTTTTGCAGGTGTGTAAATATTTGCAGAAACAACGTTTTTTGCGTATCTTTGTATCGTAAAAGGCGGTGTGGCGCCGAAGGTGGCGTCTGATGCCTGGGAAGGTGAAAAGTAATTGTACGACAAAGCATTATAGATTTATTTATGTCAGAAGAAACATTCGAATTGGACGCACGCCAGCCGGAGGAATACAGTGCGAGCAACATTCAGGTGCTCGAGGGGCTGGAGGCAGTGCGTAAGCGTCCGGCCATGTATATCGGTGATATCAGTGTTAAAGGCTTGCATCATCTTGTATATGAAGTTGTTGATAACTCTATCGATGAGGCGCTTGCCGGTTTTTGCACTCATATCGAGGTGACGATAAACGAGGATAATTCGATAACAGTTGTGGACAATGGCCGCGGCATCCCCGTGGATATGCATGAGAAGGAGCACAAGAGCGCCCTTGAGGTGGTGCTGACAGTGCTGCATGCCGGCGGTAAATTCGATAAGGGCTCTTACAAAGTGTCGGGCGGTCTGCACGGCGTGGGTGTCAGCTGCGTGAACGCGCTGTCGGACTATCTGCGTGCCGAAGTGCGCCGTGGCGGCAAAGTGTACATGCAGGAATATTCAGGCGGCAAGCCCACGTGCGATCTGCGCGTAGTGGGCGAGACCGATACTACCGGAACCTCCATTACATTCCATCCCGACGACACCATTTTCACCGTAACCGTTTACGACTACGCCACTTTGGCCAACCGTCTGCGCGACCTGGCTTTCCTCAATGCCGGCATCACGCTGACACTGACCGACAAGCGTACGCTCGACCAGGACGGCAATCCCGTGCGTGAAGTGTTCTATTCGCGCAAGGGCCTCAGTGAGTTCGTGCAGTATATCGACTCGAACAAAGAGAGCCTCATCAACGATGTGATTCATCTGAACACTGAGCGTCAGGGCATCCCGGTGGAGGTTGCGCTGACCTACAACACATCGTTCAACGAAAACATCTATTCGTTCGTCAACAATATCAACACCATAGAGGGCGGTACGCATCTCACAGGTTTCCGCCGCGGCCTGACCTCGACGTTGAAGAAATACGCCGACGACAACCGCCTGCTTGAAAAGAGCAAGGTGGAGATTGCCAGCGATGACTTCCGCGAGGGCCTCACGGCTGTGATTTCCGTGAAGGTGATGGAGCCGCAATTCGAGGGCCAGACCAAAACCAAACTCGGCAACAACGAGGTGATTGGCGCCGTGCAGACCGCCGTGAGCGATGCGCTGCGCACCTACCTGGAGGAACATCCCAAGGAGGCCAAGACGATTGTGGAGAAAGTGGTGCTCGCCGCGCAGGCCCGCCATGCCGCCTACAACGCCCGTGTGAAGATACAGCGCAAGTCGCCCCTCTGCGGGGGCGGCCTCCCCGGCAAGCTTGCCGACTGCTCCAGCCGCATTGCCGAGGAATGCGAGATTTTCCTTGTGGAGGGAGACTCGGCCGGCGGTACGGCCAAGAGCGGCCGCGACCGCAGGTTCCAGGCCATCCTTCCGTTGCGCGGTAAGGTGCTGAACGTGGAGAAGGCCATGGACCACAAGGTGTTCGATTCCGAACAGATCACCAACATTTTCCGCGCCCTGCGCGTGTCGATCGGCACGGAGGATGACCCCAAGGAAGCCAACCTGTCGAAACTCGCTTACCACAAGGTGATAATCATGACCGATGCCGATGTTGACGGTGCCCATATCGCCACCCTGCTCATGACCCTCTTCTTCCGCCGCATGCGTCCCATTATAGAGCAGGGGTATCTCTATCTGGCCACTCCGCCGCTCTACAAATGCTCGAAAGGGAAGGTGGAGGAATATTGCTGGACCGAGCAGCAGCTGCAGGCGTTCATAGCCGAGCACGGCGAGAAAACCAAGGTGCAGCGCTATAAAGGTCTTGGCGAGATGAGCGATCAGGAGCTGCGCGACACCACCATGTCGCCCGAACACCGTCTGCTCAAGCAGGTGCAGATCAGCGATGCCGCCGAGGCCGACCGAATCTTCTCCATGCTCATGGGCGAGGATGTGGCGCCCCGCCGCGATTTCATCGAGGCCAACGCCAACTATGCAAACATCGACGCCTGATGTAATGTGCTAAATTATCACCCGCTGTGTGGTTGTTTCCCGGAGGGAAAGTCAACCACATGGCGTTTCTATTTGTTATCGCAACAAAGCCAACTCACATATGCCTAAGACCTCAACTAAAAAAACAGCCGCACAGCTGCGCGCGCAGATAGATGAATTCGTATCGCGCCAGGAAAACAACACGTTCAACTACAAGCAGGCAGCCGCAGCCATCGGCGCCACCACGCCGCAGGCGCAGCGCAGTGTGGCCATGATGCTGGTCGACATGGCTTTCGATGGCGAGATTGTGGAGGTGGAGCCCGGCCAGTACAAGGCGCTCCAGCGCAACAACGTGGCCTACGGCACATTTGTCCGCCGTTCAAACGGTAAGAACAGTGTTGTCACCGACGAGGACAACGAGGCTATTTTCGTGGCCGAACGCAATTCGATGCATGCACTCAACGGCGACAGGGTGAAGGTGAATATTTCCGCGCACCGCCGCGGTCAGGAGCCCGAGGCACAGGTAATCGAGATTATTGAGCCGAAGGACCAGGTGTTCATCGGCACCCTGCAGGTGGACAAGAGCATGGCTTTCCTGAAAACCGATTCCAAATTCCTTGCATGCGACATATTTATCCCCAAGGCAAAGCTGAAGGGGGGTAAGACGGGCGACAAGGCTATCGTCAAGATTACCGACTGGCCCGACGATGCCAAGAATCCGCGCGGCACCGTGGTTGACATCCTCGGCAAGACCGGTGAGAACAACGCCGAGATTCATGCCATTCTGGCGGAGTATGGGCTGCCGTACAAATATCCGGTTGCCGTGGAGAAGGCCGCCGACAAGATTGACGCGGGCATTACCCCCGAGGAGATTGCCAGACGTGAGGATTTCCGCGGCGTAACAACGTTCACCATCGACCCCAAGGACGCAAAGGACTTCGACGACGCGCTTTCCATCCGCCGTCTGCCCAACGGCCACTGGGAAGTGGGTGTGCACATCGCCGATGTGACCCACTACGTCACCCCCGGCTCCATTATCGACCGTGAGGCGCAGAGCCGCGCCACATCCGTATATCTCGTCGACCGCGTGGTGCCCATGCTCCCCGAGCATCTCTGCAACGGCATCTGCTCCCTCCGCCCGGATGAGGAGAAGCTGGCCTTCTCATGTGTTTTCGAGCTTGACGACAACTCAAACGTGCTCGACAGCCGCATATGCCGCACCGTCATAAAGAGCGACCGCCGCTTTGCTTATGAAGAGGCCCAGCAGGTGATTGAGACCGGTGAGGGCGACTTCGCCCAGGAACTGCTGACGCTCGACCGTCTGGCCAAACAGTTGCGTGCACGCCGCTTTGAGAACGGTTCGGTTGATTTCGACCGCGAGGAAGTGCGGTTCGATATCGACGAGACGGGCCACCCCGTAGGCGTGTATTTCAAGGTGTCGCAGGATGCCAACAAGCTCATCGAGGAGTTCATGCTCCTTGCCAACCGCACTGTGGCGGCCACAATCGGAAAGGCGGAGAGCCGCCGCAAGGGGAAGGCGTTCGTATATCGCGTTCACGACCAGCCCGACACAACCAAGCTGACAGATCTTGCGGCAATTGCCCGCACTTTCGGCTACCGCCTGAAGACCCAGGGCTCGGCCACCGAGATTAACCGCTCCATCAACAAGATGCTTCAGGACGTGAAGGGCAAAGGGGAGGAGAACTTCATCTCCATGCTTGCCATCCGATCCATGGCCAAGGCCATCTATACCACCGAAAACATAGGCCACTACGGCCTTGGGTTCGACTATTACACCCACTTCACATCGCCCATACGCCGTTATCCCGACATGATGGTGCACCGCCTGCTCGAGCGTTATCTCGACGGCGGCCGCAGCGTTAACCGCGAGAAACTCGAGGAGCAGTGCAACCACTCCTCGGCCATGGAGCAGCTGGCAGCAAATGCCGAGCGTTCCTCCATCAAGTACAAGCAGGTGGAATACATGGCCGACCACCTCGGCGAGGAGTTCGAGGGGATGATTTCAGGCGTGACCGAGTGGGGCCTCTACGTTGAGATCTGCGAGAATAAGTGCGAAGGCCTTGTGCCGATGCGCGATCTGGCCGACGATTACTATGATTTCGACGAAAAGAATTACTGCCTGCGCGGACGCCGCCGCGGCAACGTCTACCGTCTGGGCGACATTGTGCGCGTGCGCGTGGCCAATACCAATCTCGATCGCAAGCAGCTCGATTTTGTCATAGTCGATCCTCTGGCGCCCACCCGTCCCGCTCAGGACGACATGGGCAACAAAGTGTCTGTGGCCCAGGCGCTGTCGGGAAAGAAAAACAAAGGAAACAAGGGCGCATCCCGCCGCGGCGACAAGAAGAAATTCAAGGCCGAGGAGCCGGTGTCTGCCGATACCACACGCCGTTCGCGGCACGAGAAAGCCAAGGCGGCTGCCAAGGCGGCTGCCGCAAAGAAAAACGCGCGTGAGCATCATGGCGCGCCGCGCCGCCGCCGCTGATGGCCTCCCCCGGGGTGCGAATGTTCACTTCCGGCGCTGATGCCTAAACCGGACTTTCAAGCGGACTTTTACGGTCGGGCTGCATGGGTTTCACCTTGCGGCCCGGCTTTTGTTTTGTGGCTTTCAGGTTGGCGCGCCTTTTGGCTGTAATTTTCCCGGAGTTGCCTTGTGCGGCACCTGACCGTAGGGTGGGATGAAAATGTATTACGGCGGAATCACCCCTGGTGGCCAGTCCGACAATGTTCGTATCTGTGGCTGCCGCATTGCCGTCTGCTTCCCCGACGGGTGCGATTTGCTCCTGCGCGGCAGCCGCGCGTTGCGTCTGCCTGCTGCATTGTGTTATTGCTGTGATCGCTACAATTATGGCCAACAGTGCTGCGAGAACCGCAAGCCCTCTGAATTCGCGGCGTGTCATTCCCATGTGTGAAGTGGATTATGTGTTTGTAGGTGAAATTTTGGCCTGCAGTCGGGTATGTGAGGTGAGAGGATGGAGAGAATCGGCAAAAGTGGAGGGTCAGGGGCGCGGTCACCAGAGGTTGAAGCGGAATCCGGCCGAGGCTTCGAACGACAGGTTGTTGGCCATGAGCGTGTGCTCGCGGTCGTATATAAGGGCCATGTCCCAGTTTGCTATCCCGCCGAAGAACCATTTTGTCTTGTAGTTATATATTATGGAGAGGCGCATCTGGTTGCTCATGCCGAACGAGCTGCGTTCCTTCGTGGGGTCGTTGATGTAGCCCTTGCGCAACCCGACGATAGGGGCTTCAAGGAATCCCACCACCCATCCGCGGTGGAACACCCAGTTGTAGGCGTAGCCGAGCTTGAACGCATAGTTGCGGTTCTTCACCATATAATAATAGCTCCAGGCCGGGGGGAGGTTGGGGCGGTCGGCCGGTTCGAGGTCCCAGAAGTCGAAGTTGTACCTGTCGCCGGAAAACGACAGTCCGGCGAAGAATGAGCCCTGGCTGCGCATCTGCAGCTTGCTGTAGTTGAACGCAGCAGCCTGCGAATATTTCTTGTGGTTGAAGAAGTAGAACAGGTTTATCCCCCACGAGCTGGTGTTTATCCCTTTGAAAGGGATGTCGACCTTGTGGGTCGCCCCTTCATAGCCCATGCGTTTAATGGAGGTGCCGATGTCGTTGCTGGTGGTGTAATATTCAAACGTGAACAGCGAGCAGCTGAACTGGAAGCGGAACCGCTTGCGTGCGCGCTCGCCGCCGTTGAAGTATTTCCCGATGTTCATGTCGTAGCCGGCCGACACCGCCATATAAGTAAGGTGGAATCCCAATGTCGACGAAGGGTTCGACAGCATCTCCATCTTGTAGCCGTCGTCGAGCCGGAAGTTGTAGAGGTCGCTCCACGAGTCCACCTTGACTTTGAGGTTGAACTTCTTGCCGGTGCCCTGCACGTAGAGCGAATCGTAGGTGTTGAAAAAACGGTCGCCCCAGCGATAGGTGTTCACGCAGAAGCGCGGGAACTTTCCCCATGCGGCAATTGAATCGAGGTTCAGCCCGAATGCGCCCGCTTTCGCCGGAGCGAGCAGGGTGCAGAGCAGCAGCATGAGCATTGCCGGGCTCATGCGCAAGCACCAGGGGTGTGAAGTGCGTCGATGCTGCGTTGTCTCCATTCAGATGCGAAGCCTTTCTGTAAGGCAAAGATAGCCAATTGCCGCGTGGCGGCAAAATTTTCAGCTGTCAATGTTCGCGGTCTGGCGCGGCGTGATGCGCCGTTTGGGCCTCTTTTCCGGCAGTTTTGTCCGGAGCAAATGCTTTAACACTTGTTGAAAGATGCATTTTAACATTCTTTTGCTTTTATTGAAAATGAATAAAAATTCAGTGCTAAAATCGGTCAAAGTGTTGATTATTAGTATGTGACGCCATTTTGTCAACAACGCTTAAGTGTACACTATGACATACGACTATGTTAAAGAGCAGAAACTTTGTTAGCGGAATGTATGTTTTATTGACATTTTGTATTAACTTTGCCTAATACATGTTCCTCATGCACCGGTTTGCATTGCAAACAAACGTGAAAGAGCCTTGAAAACCGTTGGAAAAAGTAGCCGGATGGTCTACAGATTTCCCTGTTTCGTGCCAGGTTGTCAGGCCGGAAAGCCGGCATACCGCAACCTCCGCTACCGCTCACAGGAACATCACACACAGCGTGCAGTTAAAAATCTAAATAGATCCAATCGATTATTTAATTCTTTATGTCTAATTAATTATAGTGTATGAAAAAGCTGTTTCTATTACTGACGGCGGTGCTGATGACCGTGGCTTGCGCCCTGGCGCAGACGCGCGTGGTCACCGGTACAGTCGTTTCAGCCGCCGATGACGAGCCATTGGCGGGCGCAACGGTTATGCCCGTTGGGGGCGGACAAGGAACCTCGACCGACATCGACGGTAACTTCTCGCTCACCCTCCCCCAGAGTGTTTCCCAGCTCAACGTGTCCTATGTGGGCTTCACTCCCCGTAAGGTATCCGTATCTTCAAGCAAAATGCTCATCAAGCTCGAGAGCTCTGATACCAATCTTGATGAGGTGATGGTTGTGGCTTACGGAACGGCAAAGAAATCGGCCTTCACCGGTTCTGCAACCGTAATCAACAATGATGCGATTGAAAAGAGCCAGGTTACCAACGTGCTCGATGCTCTTTCCGGTAAGGTTGCAGGTCTGCAGCTTTCAAATGCTTCCGGTGCACCCGGTGCTTCGAGCCCCACTATCCGTATCCGTGGTTTCTCTTCAATTAATGCCGGCAACGCGCCTCTTATTATAGTAGATGGAACTCCTTACACCAACGATATCAATTCTCTTAACACTAACGATATCGAGTCGATGACTGTCCTCAAGGATGCTGCATCTAACGCTCTTTACGGTGCCCGCGGTGCCAACGGTGTAATTCTTATCACCACCAAACGTGCTAAACTCGGCGAAGCTAAAATCACCGTTGATGCAAAATGGGGTCTGAACACCCGTGCCACTCAGGATTATGATTATATCAAAGATCCCGGTCAATATTATGAGACTTATTACGGCGCCCTTTACAATTATGCACGTTGGGAGAAGATAATGAAGCCCAACAATTCTGGCGGTGAAGATAATGTCGGTGGTCTTGGGCTCAATAATCATGATGCTTATGTCTGGGCAAACCAGCATCTTACCCAGAATGATGCATATGGTCTCGGTTACAATGTGATGACAGTTCCGCAGGGTCAGTATCTCGTCGGAGAAAATGGCCGTCTGAACCCGCAGGCTGTGGTCGGCCGCCTGGTAAACTACAAAGGTGCAAACTATTTCATGCAGCCCGACAATTGGCTTGACGAAGCATACAAGAGCAGCCTCCGTCAGGAATATAACCTCAGCATCACTCAGGGTACTGACAAGAGCAATTTCTATGCATCAATCGGTTATCTCAACAATGATGGTATCATTGTAGGTAAATCCGATTTCAAACGTCTGACAGCCCGCTTGAGCGCTGATGTACAGGCAAAATCCTGGTTGAAGATCGGTGCGTCGGTGAACTATACGCACATTGATATGAATGCAATGGACAGTGAGGAAGGTTCTTCAAGCTCCACAGGTAACATATTTGCCGCAGCAACCGGAATCGCTCCCATTTATCCGCTTTATATCCGTGACGGACAAGGAAACATCTTGGTGGACAAAAATGGATATCAGCGCTATGACTATGGTGATGGCGAGAACGGCGGCATGAAACGTCCGTATCTCACAGAATCCAATGCAATCGATGCTTCTATTCTTGATACCAATAAATCGGAAGGTAATATTTTCAGCGGTACAGGTTTCTTTGAAATCCGCTTCCTCAAGGATTTCAAGTTCACATCGAACAATAATATCAATATTCAGGAAGTGCGCCACACCTCTGTTACCAACCCCTTCTATGGAGCATATGCAACTCAGAACGGTGTAGTATCAAAGGAGCATACACGCAACACTGACTATACATTCCAGCAGTTGCTTAACTGGACCCACATGTTCGGAAAGCATAATGCATCGGTCCTTCTGGGTCATGAATACTATAAGACCAAGAACTATGACCTCTGGGCAACCAAGAGCAATATGTTCGACTGGACAAATGATGAACTTGCCAACGCCATCACCAAAGGCTCAGCATCATCTTCGACATCCGAGTATAACAACGAAGGTTGGATTTTCCGTGGCCAGTACGACTACGACAGCAAATACTTCGCTTCTGCTTCGTTCCGTCGCGATGCATCTTCCCGTTTCCATCCCGATCATCGTTGGGGTAACTTCTGGAGCCTCGGTGGCGCATGGATTCTCTCGAAGGAGAGCTTCATGGAAGATCTGACATGGATTGACATGTTGAAAGTCAAGGCTTCTTATGGTGAGCAGGGTAACGATAATATCGGTAACTTCCGCTACACCAACACATACACCATCGAGGATGCCAATGGCAATCCTGCAGCAGTTCCCGCCACCCTTGGTAACGAGAATATCACATGGGAAAAGAACGGCAACTTCAACGCTGGTATTGAATTCTCTGTTCTCAATGGTCGCCTGAGCGGTAACTTCGAGGCTTTCTATCGCAAGACCTCCGACATGCTTATGTACTTCCCCCTCCCGACTTCGTTCGGTTACACCGGATATTTTGACAATGTCGGTAATGTGAAGAACTCCGGTATCGAAATCGAACTCGCTGCCACACCGGTTAAAACCCGTGACTTCCGTTGGGATGTGAATGTCAACCTTACATGGTTCAAGAACAAAATCTCCATGCTTCCCGAACAGCGCAAGGGTCAGAGTGCGTATGTCTTCACTGACGATTTCCGCGCTGAGCCCGTTTGGGGTTATAGCTCCGGCAACTATTTCTATGCACAGGGCGAGTCACTCTACTCAATGTACATGCCCAAATATGCAGGTGTAGATGCCAATACCGGTAAACCATTGTATTATCGACTCGTTCGCGATGCCAACGGCGAAGCAACCGGCGAAGTTGCCACTACCGACGATTATGCACTTGCAGATCAGTTTATTGTGGGTACTTCTCCCGCTCATGTTTACGGCGGTTTCAGCACCTCGTTCTCTTACCGTGATTTTGACCTGTCGTTTGCTTTCAGCTATCAGATCGGTGGTAAGCTTTATGACAGCGGCTATGCAAACCTGATGGGAGCACCTACAAGTACAAGCAAGGGTAACAACATCCATGCAGATATGCTCAAGGCTTGGACTCCCGAAAATCATTCGACTGAAGTTCCCCGTTTCTATTATGGTGACCAGTACACTGCATCGACCAGCGACCGTTTCCTGACCAATGCAAGCTATCTCTCGCTTGATAACATCAACTTCGGCTATACTCTGCCCGTTAAGCTCACCCGTAAGGCTTATCTTGATAAGGTGCGTGTATATCTCGCATGCGAAAATGTTTGGGTATGGTCCAAGCGTCAGGGTTTCGATCCCCGTCAGTCCATCTACGGCAGCTCGAACAACACCTACTATGCACCCATCCGTACCATCTCGGGCGGTCTCACTGTCAACTTCTAATTTAAGACCTCACAACAATGAACAACAAATATAAAGCACTATTGGCAGCGGCTATGGTATCACCCATGCTGCTCACCACCAGCTGTATCGAGGAGGTATTTCCCACCAGCGGAGTCGTGCAGTCGCAGCTTGACGGCAACGACAAAGCTATCCAGGCTCTCGCCTGGGGTATGTCATCCCATCTTAATCAGGTCGGTACAGTGGATGATTCTCAGGCCTACGACTGGGGTTATGCTTCGGTGATGCATGCCCGCGACGTAATGATTGACGACATGCCTATTGCATACTCCGGATATGACTGGTTCCAGGCCTGGAGTACGGCAAACGATGCTCTGAATGAGCAGTACATGGTCTGTCAGTTCACATGGCTTTACATGTGCGAACAGGTGTTGACAGCAAACAACACCATTCGTGCCGTTCCCCGTGGCACCACAGATCCTGAGCTTATGGGTCTGCGCGGTGCCGGTCTGGCTTTCCGTGCCGCTACATATCTCGACATGGCGCGTATGTATGAGTTCCTGCCTAACAACTATCAGCCGAACACCAACTCTTATGGTAATGATGTGCGCGGTCTTACTGTGCCTATCGTGACAGAAGAGACCACTGAAGAGCAGAGCCGTAACAATCCTCGTGTCACCCATGAGGAAATGGTGAAGTTTATTTTGGCGGATCTTGAGGAAGCTGTTGATCTGCTTAAGGCAGGTAATCCGACGGCCTCCAAGCTCCTTCCTTCACTGGCGGTTACTTATGGTCTGCTGGCCCGTACTTATCTTTGGGATGCCACTTATCATGAGATGGGATATGAGCATGCCGGCGCAGGTTCTGCATCTGATCTTTATAAGAAAGCTGCCGATTATGCGCGTCTAGCAATCACAACTTCTCAGGCAACTCCCACCTCTCAGGAGGAATGGCTGAGCACAACCAACGGTTTCAACGACATGTCTGTTTCTTCCTGGATGTGGGCAATGAAATATTCGGCCGAGGACCGTGCTGTAACTTCCGCTCTTCTCAACTGGGTTAGCTGGATGAGTAACGAGACTGAGTTCGGCTATGCTATCGCAGGTCCGTATGTTCAGATCAGCAAATCTCTTTACGATAAGATCAGCGACCGCGACTTCCGCAAACTTTCATACGTCGCTCCCGAAGGCTCGCCTCTCTCTGGCCGCGAAAGCTACATTGACCCCGCTTTTGCAGAGGAAAATTTCAGCGAATATTTCTCGCTTAAATTCCGTCCGGGTTCCGGTAACATGACCGATAATTCCATTGCATGTGCTACTGCGGTCCCGCTGATGCGAGTTGAGGAAATGTATCTTCTCGAAGCTGAGGCACAGGCTCATATAAATGCATCTGAAGGTGTACGTCTGCTCAACGATTTTATGCAGCGTTACCGCTACAACACCTATCGTTGTACAGCTGCGTCGACTGACGAGGCAGTTACGGAGATTATTCTTCAAAAACGTATCGAGCTTTGGGGTGAAGGTCTTCTCTTCTTTGACTACAAGCGCTTGAATCTTGATATCACTCGTTATTACAACGGCACCAACTATGACAATGCGCGTGCTCTTTACAATACTTCCGGCCGTCCTGCATGGATGAATTATGTAATAGTTCGTTCTGAAGGAAATACCAACAAGGGAGTGCTTGAGTACAACAATCCTCCTTGTGGTGCGCAGATGTCGCCTGTAGGTGGTGAATAAGCTACAAGCATATAGTTGTCTTATTTTAAACAACATCAGATTATGAAATTCAACAAAATATTTTCAGCACTTTTCAGCGGAGCCATGTTGCTCGGCACTGTGGCCTGTACTGACGAAGTTGAGTTCACACCGGCCGATCCAGTGGCAGGGGAGGGTGTGTATTTTCCGGAGGATGTAACATCCGCCGAAATATTGCAGGGCTCTTCAAGCGTGACTCTCGATCTTCTGAGAACAAACGACAATGGCCCCCTCACTGTCAATCTTGAATCGAGCGTGACTGACAAGGATGGTAATCCTCTTGCCAATGATTTCACGATACCCACTCATGCTCAGTTTGTTGCCGGTTCATTGATGGCACCCATCGATATCACATATGATTGGACCAAAGTTGAGGCAGAGGTAGACTTTTATGTACACATCAAAGTGCCCGCTGAATTGTCCACTCCTTATGGACTTTCTGAGCAGACATTCGTTCTGAAATATTCTCCGTGGAGCGAATTCAAGCGTTACGGCGGAACCGAAATGGGAACCGGAACGCTCAGTGGCTTCGGCATGTCTGATATTGAGGTTCCCGTATATGAGTCGGAGTCGCTTGTTGGGGCAGGAAAACAGTATCGTTTCGGCGGTTACCTTGTGGACGAAGCTTATCCTGAGGCTCAGGGTTATCCCGGGTCGTATGTCAACGGCTATAACTTTATCGTGCGTGTGTCACCTACTTCGCTTGGTGGCAAGTATAGCCATCTGTATCCTGCTACTCTCGAACCTGTTGCTACCGGTGACGATCAGTCGTTTGGTGAAATGATTATGATTACCGACGTGTACACTTTCCGTACAAGAGTTGGCGGCAATATTTATCCCGGAAATACGGATGAAGAGCTCCAGAGAGTTTCGGTTTATAATTCCCAGACTGGTCTGTTCAGCATACACTGTGTGTATTATACCGGTACGACAGCACAGCTTACAGCTGATGAATATATGCAGCTTCCCGGATTTAAGGACTACAGCCTTTCGTTCTCTTACAAGGGCAACATGGTAGCTCCTGATGGTTCTGAATCAGTTATCATCGAGGCTTACCGTTCCGATGACGTGGCTTCGTACTCGTATGCAATCAAGGCCGGCGAACTTACAAATGATGAGATCGCGCAGACTGTAACCGAAATCCAGAACGATTCGGAGGCAGAGCTGATTTACGATGCTCTTACCAACCTTGAGTTCACTCCCGATGAACCCGGCGTGTATACTATCGTTGGTGTAGGTTACGATGCAGCTGGCGCTAAAGTCTGCCAGCAAGCTTTCACTTTTGAATTTGAATCAGTGCAGAAAGAATCTGACTGGGAAGAAGCAGGAACAGTCCTTTATACCGACGGTATTCTTTACGGATTGTTCAACAATATTGGAGGAGAGACTTATCAGGTGAAACTTGAGAAGCATAAGACAACCCCCAACTATTATCGTCTGGTCAATCCCTATGCTCCCTATGCAAGTGCCGGCATCGTTAGCTCTGGAAAGCACTATATCAACTTCTACAAAGGCTCTACTTCGAATTACGTAGCTCTTGACTGGAGTGAAACCGGCTTGAGAGTCAATGGTGACAATTGGTCGGTTGCTTCGATGGTTTATCCGCTCCTCGATCAGTATGACGTGGATGTGATTGCCCGTTCGCAGTATTCGTACGTTCTTGGTACTATGGAGGATGGCGTGATTGAATTCCCTGCTGGTCTGATCAACCGTTACATTTATCCCGAGGGTACTGAAAATGATGGTTATATCAGCAACTATAGCGATGACCTGATTGATGCGTTCAACAATCTGCCGGATGAAAACGATCCCGGTTTTGACGCAGCCTTGAATGCACTCTTCTCTGGTATGCAGATTCATGCTTACGGTATGGGTAAGTTCGCAATTGACATGATGGATATTGCTGCAGCACCTGCCCGTTCGAACTTCGGTGGAGTCAAGGCCGGAGTTAATGCGGAATTCAACAGTGCCGCTCGCATGGTTAAGGCTCCCGCAGTGGTTACCAGCTTGCCCGGCAATATGCCTAAGCTTGCCCGTAAGCCAGTAGAAGCCAAAAAAGTTGATGGTAAATTATTCCGCAAGGGATATACATTCAAAATTAATGACAAATTCTGAATTTTAATTCAAGATTAATCACCCTATAACCGGGGCGGTCTGAAATCAATCAGGCCGCCTCGGTTGCTGTTACATCATGCCTGAAATGGCTTAATTGTCCTGATATTTCTGGATTAGAAATTATTCCCGGTTTCAATTCGTTAATATTGCAAAAAAAGAGGTGCGCTATTGTTCGTAAATTTGAAAAATACGTTATCTTTGTGTTCTAAGTGTTATAGCGTGTGTCATGCTATGATGCAAACTATGTTGTATTAGACATTAAAATCAGATAACCCCAATCATTAAGAAAGTAAGCCGCATTATGAGAAAAATTTATGCAGCGCTGTTAGTCGCAACTCTTTCTGGGCTCACGGCCACTGCTCAGAGCAAATTTGATGCCCGGGCAGCTCAATATCTTGACAATGCCAACGAAAATCAAATTGCGCGGTTCATGCATAGCCGTGGCGAAACCGTATCAACGATAGCACCGGAAGTGAATCCTGAATATCATGTGTCTGTCATGGTGACATTCCGTGACGCATCGGATGCCTCTGCGCTTTCGGAGAAAGGGTATGATGTGACAGCCGTTCTCGGTCGAGTGGTGGTTGCAAATCTTACGCCTGCAGAAATGCAGGAGGTAGCATCTCTTGACGAGGTGTTGCAGGTGTCTTTGGGACAGGAGAATAAACTCATGCTTGACGAAGCTCGTTCAGTAACAGGCGTAAACACTGTTCACGATGGGGGCGATGGATTAGAACATGGCTATAAAGGAGCCGGCGTAGTTGTCGGAATGATGGACAGCGGTCTTGATGTCGGTCACCTTAACTTCCGTACCAGTGATGGCGAAACCCGTTTCAAGCGCCTTTACGTTTTCTATGGCACCCGCGAGGATGAGCTTGGAAATGTCGAACCTGGAACGGAGAGAAAGTATGAGACCAAATCTGCCATCGACACTTATATAAAGGACTATGGTACCGATAAGTCAAGTGGCACTCATGGCACGCATGTGCTTGGAATCATTGCAGGTAGTTACGATAAGGCTCCCGGCGCAAATAATGGTGGAGTGGCTATCGTGCGCCGCGGAAACGCAGTTCAGATGTCATCCACTAAAGTGCCGTTCTATGGGGTTGCGCCGGAAGCAGATCTGGCCGCATGCTGCGGTGAGTTATATGACCCGATCATCATAACTTCAGCGGTCCGTGTACGCGATTATGCAAAGAGCGAAGGGCGCCCCGGAGTGTTTAATCTGTCTTTAGGTAATAATACCGGGCCGCATGACGGAACTGATGCAACCTGCCTTGCCCTCGCAGAAGCCGGTAAGGATATGCTTATAACCATTTCGGCTGGAAATGAGGGAGGTGAAGCATTGTGGCTCAATAAAAATTTCACATCTTCAGATAACAAGGTGCAGAGCCTTTTCGGCAATTATAACAATTCCGGCCTGTTGGATCACAGCGCAACTGTAAGTGGTGTGATAGATGTATGGGGGGATAATGCCTCGCCTTTAACTGTTAAGCTCGCAGCTGTGGATGCTTCCGGCAACATAGTCTACACTTATACGTTTAATCCCTCTACTGGGATGCAGTATGTTGGTGGCACCGGCCTGAATTATAGCAACGTAGCCAAGGATGCGGAGTTCAGCAAGTATTTCGGTACAAAGGGCTTCATCGGATGGCGTACGAATGTTGACCCCAACAACAACCGTTACAATGTGTATATCACATCGCGTCTTGATGGCGGTTCTGCGAATGGTTATATGGCAGGTCTGATTATCGAAGGTGGTAGCAATACCGGCGTTAATGCTTATGGACGAAACATAGGTTTTTATAATGCAAATCTTGCCGGTTATCAAGCGGGTTCGGTTGAAAATACTATCAATGGTATGGCCTGCGGCGATAATGTCCTGGTAGTCGGGTCATACGTCAATAAAGACGAATTTCCGGTTGCTTTGCCTGGTGGTCTGGCTGATTTGATACATTTTGTCCCGAGAGTGACAAAAGGTGCTTTAAGCACATTCTCTTCGCATGGTCGCACTTTCGCAGGCCGATTGCTTCCGGATGTTGTAGGTCCCGGTCAGGGAATGATTTCGTCGTATAGCCGTTATTATATGGCTGCCAACAGCAAGGATGAGTATAACATTGACGGCTCAGCAATCAGTGCATGGGTCTATAATGAGTCTTCTAAGAAGACCAAGAGCTATTGGGCCGAGATGAGCGGCACGTCGATGAGCTCGCCGTTTGTGGCAGGCGTGCTGGCACTCTGGGCCGAGGCTGCTGCAGAGCGTGGCGAGGTGCTCACCATGGACCGCGTGAAGCAGATCATCAAGGAGACTGCCGATAATGACGAATTCACTGCTCAGCAGCCCGAACGCTGGGGCATGGGTAAGATCAACGCCCTTGCCGGACTGAAGAAGATTCTGGGCCAGAGCTCGGTGAACAGCGTCGGCGCCGACGACCCCGAGAAGAGTCTGATCGTGGAGAACCGCGGAGGCAAGCAGTTCAATGTGTTCATGGGCGGAACCGACGGTTTCACTGCCAACCTGTATAACATGCAGGGCGCGCTGGTGGCTTCGGTTGCAACCGAAGGCGACAACATCGACCTCGATGCGTCGGCCATGGGCGACGGCATCTATCTGCTTGAGGTGCAGGCACGCAACACCCGCGTAGCCCGCAAGCTTATGGTGAAATAAAAACGGTGACTGGTGTTCCGGGAACATCTTTCACTATTATGAAATATCAGTGTGCGGCTGCGCGGCGTGAGGCTTCACGCCGGTGCGGCCGCACTCAATTTTGCCGTTGCCGCACAGAACACTTGCGGCTTCCGGCTTGTTGGGATAGACAGGGGGATAAACTTTGATTCGATTATGGGATTTTTAGACAATATAAAGATGATGCCTGCCGTCACCAAGAACCTCATTGCCATAAATGTGGTGGTGTGGCTGGCCATGGCGCTGGTGCCGTCGCTCGCTGGGACGATAGAACGCTATTGCGCACTCTACTATTTCACGTCCGACCAGTTCGTGCCGTCGCAGCTGATCACCTACATGTTCGTGCACGGGGGTTTTGTGCATCTGTTTTTCAACATGTTCGCGCTCTATATGTTCGGCGTGACGATGGAGAGGGTGCTGGGCGGTCCGCGCTTCCTGTTCTACTACATCTCGTGCGGCCTCGGAGCTGCACTGGTGCAGGAGGGGGTGTTCGCGCTGATGATACATCACTATGCGTCGGTATTCCCCAATCCGGGCGAGGTGACCGAGCTGCTGCGCCATTCGGTGGTGCGTCTCACGGAGCTGTGGAGCATCGGGGTGAATCCGAACGAACCGCTTGTGGGGAATCTCTACGGGCTGTATCACACGCCCACGGTGGGTGCCTCGGGTGCGGTGTTCGGCATACTGCTGGCATTCGGCTATATGTTCCCGAATGTGCGTCTGTATCTCATATTCCCGCCTGTGCCCATCAGGGCCCGAGTGTTCGTGCTTATCTATGCCGGCATCGAGCTGCTGCTGGGCATCTATAACAGCCAGGCCGACACGGTGGCGCATTTCGCCCATCTTGGCGGCATGCTGTTCGGGTTGCTGATCCTGATTTACTGGCGCAAAAAGCGCGTGATTGGCGGCCCGTATTTCTGATACAGCCTTACCAACAGAACGTCAACGCTCAACCACGTGACAGCAAAACGTTTTAATCCGTTACAACAAAACGTATTAAAATATTGTGACAATCAAACGTAGGGTCGCGACCTGTCGCGACTGCAAACGGGTTTCGAGTTGTGAATATGCAGAATAAACTTGTAGGTTGTGCATGTCGGCAGTCGCGACAGGTCGCGACCCTACGTTGAGGCCGTTGTTTGAGGATAAACATTTATCCCTAGATTCCGGGGACATAAAAAATCACCTCGATTTTTGGGGCTAAAATATTAACACTAAACAGACAAACGTATGAAATCGGCAATGGTGCTGGTAT
>OHPP01000511.1_pt1 | contig 27022 bp, 23 predicted proteins | sample 1577731 | NCBI WGS metagenome assembly OHPP01 (sample SAMEA3879536, study PRJEB24766) | human gut metagenome | biome: human-associated habitat; feature: feces | place: USA | collected 1985/1987
CGCGCGCTCGTGCGTATCGATATGTCCGAGTACATGGAGAAGTTCAGCGTCCAGCGTCTGATCGGTGCGCCCCCGGGATACGTGGGTTACGACGAGGGCGGCCAGCTCACCGAGGCCGTGCGCAGGAAGCCGTACTCGGTGGTGCTGCTCGATGAGATCGAGAAGGCGCATCCCGACGTGTTCAACATCTTGCTGCAGGTGCTCGACGACGGACGGCTGACCGATAACAAGGGGCGTACGGTCGATTTCCGCAATACGATCATCATCATGACCTCCAACATGGGGGCACAGGTCATTCAGGAGAATTTCGCTCCGGCTTTCGACGGCAATAAAATTTCGCCGGAAGTGGTCGAAAAGACGCGTCTGGAGGTGATCGAGCAGTTGAAGATGCAGCTCAAGCCCGAGTTCCTGAACCGTATCGACGAGATCGTGATGTTCGAGCCGCTGACGCACGAAGATATCGGGCGGATCGTCGATATTCAGATGAATATAGTCCGCAAACTGTTGAAGGAAAACAACATCGAGCTCGACTATACGAAGAAGGCGAAAGAGTGGATCGCCCGCATAGGTTACGATCCGTTGTATGGCGCACGTCCCGTCAAGCGTACGATTCAGCGTTATGTGGTGAACGATCTGTCGAAGCGGATTTTGGCGGGCGATGTCAATCGCGAGCATCCGATCGTCATCGATGCCGACGCCGATGGCCTGACCTTCAAGAACTAAAGGCGAAGCGCTTTTGTCAGGTAGATATTCGTATTCGTGAAAAATCCCCGCTGTTTTTACAGCGGGGATTTTTTATGGGACAGGTCGGTTTAGCGCACCGAAAATCCTTCATCGGCTTTCATCGGCACCGGTTTGTCGCGGTAGAAGCCGCTTTCGAGCTTGTCGCGGATGGCTTTGAACGCCTCGATCGTGAACTTCACGTCGTCGAGCGTGTGGGCTGCCGTCGGGATCAGGCGCAGGATGATTTCGCCTTTCGGGATCACCGGATAGACCACTACCGAGCAGAAGAGGTTGTGCTTCTCGCGCAGATCGACGATCAGGTTGGTCGCTTCGGGGATGCCGCCTTTCATATAGACGGGGGTTACGGGCGACTGGGTTACACCGATCTCGAATCCGTTCTCCTTCAGTCCGCCTTGCAGGGCACGGGTAATTTCCCAGAGCTTCTCCTGGTATTCGGGGTGCTTGCGGATCAGATCCAGACGCTTCAGCGCGCCGATGACCATCGGCATCGGGAGCGACTTGGCGTAGAGCTGCGAACGCATGTTGTAACGCAGCAGGTTGATAAGCCAGCGGGGACCGCAGACGAAAGCTCCGATGCCGGCCATCGACTTGGCGAAGGTGTTGAACAGCACATCCACACCGTCCACGACGCCGAAGTGAGCGGCCGTGCCCCGTCCGTGGGGACCCATCGTGCCGAAGCCGTGGGCGTCATCGACCAGCAGGCGGAAGTTGAAATCTTTCTTCATCGCCACGATCTCGTCCAGTTTGCCCAGGTCGCCCTTCATGCCGAATACGCCTTCGGTGATGACGAGTACGCCGCCGTTCTGCTGCTCCGCCAGTTCCGTGGCGTGTTTGAGTTGCAGGCGCAGCGACGCCATGTCGTTATGGCCGTATACGAAACGCTTGCCCTTGTGCATGCGCAGGCCGTCGATGATGCAAGCGTGTGCCTCGGCGTCATAGACCACCACGTCGCGCGGGGTGAGCAGGCAGTCGATGATCGAGATCATGCCCTGGTAGCCGAAGTTCAGCAGGAAGGCGTCGGGTTTGCCGACGAACTCTGCCAGTTCGCGCTCCAACTGTTCGTGGTATTTGGTCTGACCACTCATCATGCGGGCGCCCATCGGGGCTGCCATGCCGAATTCGGCGGCACCTTTGGCGTCGGCTTCGCGCACTTCGGGGTGATTGGCCAGGCCCAGGTAGTTGTTCAGGCTCCAGTTCAGCATCTTCTGTCCCCGGAAGGTCATGTGGGGACCGATTTCTCCTTCGAGTTTGGGGAATGCGAAGTACCCGTGAGCATAGCCCATGTACATACCGATAGGGCCTCCGGCATTCTTTTCGAGGCGTTCAAAAATATCTACCATACGAGTTCGTTATTTGATTTTAAGATTATGCGTTTCAGTACTCCACAAAAGTAAAAATAATTGTCGGGATGTTCAAACCTCCCGGATTCTTTTCGTGAAAAGTAGTATAAATACTTACTGTTTGTCACCGGATAAGCGGTATTGTATTTGTCCAGGCATCCCGTTTTCCCGGTCGTTGTTTTCGTGGTTTCATGTATTTCTTTAGTATAGATTTCCTGCGCTGTTCTTCGGTCGTCTTTTTGAGTTCTTCTTTATGGGCATCGTCCCGTGTTTTTTATCGCTTGTCCCGTTTCTGAATTCAGGTGAAGAGATGGAGGTATATGTTCCCAAATAACGATAAACTTTTCGTCGGGTCAATCTTGATTTTCCGGAACTTTCGTGCGAAATTTGTCCGTACAATACCCCGCGTGGTGTTCGTATTTGAAAAACATTTTCTAACTTTGTCCTGCCTGCCCGTATGGGCGGCGACATATTAGTTTAGTGAAAGTGTTTCGCTAATCCTTGGCAGGAAATCTGGTAAATTTCAAAGTACAAGGATAGGCAATACGACACTCATCACCGTGCATAGTTATATATCATTATCCAGATATAGACTATTCGGTGTGGGGTATTGTTTATTTGTACTTGGGCTTACCAGAGCCTCCTGCCAGATAAACGAACGACTCCACACTTTCTTTTTATCCGTAACCCATCGTAGTAGGAGTCGATACGGTACAAATCTTATTTTTATGAAACAAAAAGCTTTTGCCTGGGGATTCATTTTCTTTTTTGTCGTCACATTTATTGCGCTTTGGGGGGATGATGGATTTTCATCAATAGACATTTGGGGATTTGTTCTTGTATGTATTCCATGCGGTTTTGTCGGTTTTTTAGGCGGTGCTATTGCGATGGTAATGGTTAAAAATAAAAGGAAAGAAGACGAGGAATAATTTATCTGCCTATAATTGATCGAAGCGGAAATTAAATTACAGGAATCGTAGAAAAGATGAATTTATGAAAAAAATACTACCTATTATTTGCTTGGCCTGGTTGCTGTTGTCGTGTAACAGCGAACAAAAATACAGGCAGTTGGCTGAAGAGTTTTTGAAAGATATTCCTTCCGAAAGGGTCATAGCTACATTTACGGATGTGGATCGGCATTGTATTTTTTACATTGAAGAGGCTGAGTTCGATGAGGGAAAAACCTTTTTGGTAGAAGGTGATGCCGGAGGGGATAAATACCATAATATTATAAAGTATGATCTTAAAACAAAAGAGTATTCAAGAATATTACGGAACGATAATACGGAATTGACTGCAGGTTTGGAGGATGCCGCCGAATTCGCTGTAATCGACCATTTTGAAGCTAACAGCAATTTTATTTTGATTGCTTCCACGATCAGATATGCCCACTTGTTTGGTCGGTATTCTTATGATGAACTCGCTTTATATAATGTAGATGAAAACCGATGGCATTATCTTGGCGGATTTCCGAGTTCGGATATACAAATGACGGAAGAGAGAATATGGTGCCGTTCAGAATATTTCCCGTTTGTTTACAGTGATTATTTCGGGCCTTTGAAATGGGTAAAAGTATTCGATATGAATGGGGATTGCATTGAAAATTATGTGTATGACGAGTTATCCCAGAAATCTTATGATGCTCACAGGTTGATAGAGAATGAAGATGTCGATTATGCGAACGAGCTGTTTGGGGAAAATTTCGAGTCCTATATGAAGGGAATTACCTATTCGGCCGATAACCTTATTGAAGAGCATAGTAAGAATCCTGTGGTTTTCGATAACACCTATGACGGTCAGGAGATGCTGATTTTGGGGATTGTCGCTAATCTGGTGAGGGACGAGGAGCGGGATTGGAAGTGGATGCTTATCGACTGGGTGACTGTTACTCACTACTATTATTATATCGAGTTGCGGGGAGAAGATCACTTTTTCGACACCTTGACTTTTAAAGTGGAGAGTGAAGATGAACTCGCGAAGGTCAATAAAGGAGAAGGGGCGTTCATCCGGGCTAAATACAAAGAAGGCCGGTTCGTGGATTGCAAGGTGGTGGACCAGAAAATCAGGGAGGAATATATGGAACAATACAAGGAATATCTGCGTCAGCAAAGAGGGGATTCTTTGTAAGGATCGCAGCTTATCGGTGTTAGGACGATTTATGCTCGGTAGCCTGCGATGTCGAGTCTTTGCAAATTTACCGTTGCGGTTTGCGATCGGAGCTGTATATCCGATTCTATCTTGTGGACGGGGAGGCAGAGCCAATGGGTGCGGATTTTTTCCTCTGCCTCTTCTTTTCCGAGAAGGGCCCGGAGCGAAATATCTGCCTTTGTCTTATCGGTAAGTGAATGCGCATATAAAAATTCAGCCGGACTTCTTTACAAGTCCGGCTGAATCGGAAAAATACTTTTATACAAGAAAAATTCGCTTAATTGATGTTTTTACGGTCGGGAACCGTATTGGGCGATGCAGCTTCCATGTCGGTTTGCAGCTTGACCATCTGAATGGCCGCCGCTGCCGCTTCATTGCCCTTGTTCCCGTATTTTCCGCCCGCCCGGTCGAATGCCTGTTGCTGGTCGTTCACCGTCAGGATACCGAATGCTACAGGCATATTCCACTGTATCTGCAACTGGGTGATACCCTGTGTCACGCCCTGGCAGATGAAATCGAAATGGCGGGTTTCACCCTGAACGACGCAGCCCAGAGCGATCACCGCATCCACGTCCGTATATTCGGCGAAAAACTGGGTCCCGAGAGTCAGCTCGAAAGTGCCGGGGACATATTTGATCTGAATATTCAGGTCGCTGCATCCGGCGCTGCGGAGGGTTTGGACCGCTCCTTCGAGCAGGGCTTCCGTGATTTCCCGGTTCCACTCCGCTACGACGATGCCGAACTTCATATCGGCTGCCGACGGCAGCGGGGCGTCCAACTGCGAAAGGTTGTGATGCTTGGTTGACATGCTTGGATTCGGGTGTTTCGCGTTATTGCTGGATCGTGCCCATCAGTTTTTCTGCATTCTGTGCTTCGGCCGATGCAGGGAATTCGTTTTGAATCCGCTGGGCGAATCCGAGCGCCTGCTCTTTGTTGCCCATGGCATTGGCTGCCAGAGCCGCTTTACGCAGGTACATCGGGGCCGTCAGGTTGTTGTCCGAAACCTTGGCTGCCTTCTCGAACAGTTTGATCGCTGCGGCATAATCGCCCTTCTCGACGGCGATATCGCCCTGCAGACCTATGTTCTGGGCATTGACGATCTCTGCGGGAATGCCTTTGGCCGGTTTGTATTTTGCCAGGTAGGCGGCCGCGTTGTCCAGGTCGCCCAAACGCAGGTAGCAGATGCCGGCATAGTGCTTGGCCAGGTTGCCCGCACGCGTGGAACCGTACTGGTCGATGACATCGAGGAAGCCGGGGCCGTTGGCATCGCCTTCGAGAGCCAGCTGGTATTCGGGCGTGGTCGATTCGAACCGGTACTGGGCCTGAGCGATCATCTCGGCCGCCTTACGCTCGCGGGGCTGCGAGATCAACTGTCGATAGCCGAAGATGGCTGCGGCGAGTACGAAGAGGGCCAGCAGCGCGATGATCATCGATTTGCTGTTTTTCTCGAAAAACATCTCGGTTTTATTCATCGCTGTGCCGAGTGCTTCCTGCTCGTTTTGCTTTGTCATAGAAATATGCAGTTTTAGTTTGAATTTTCGCTTCTAACGTGCAAAAATACATTTTTTCTTTGAATAATGCCAATATCTGCCGAGAATTGTAGAGCCGCCACGAAGAAAAAAGATGAATTTCACCGGATGATGACCGCATTGACCAGTCGGATTTTCGAGCGGCGGTTGATTTCGGCGCCCAAGGCTTCGCGCTGGTAGAAAAGTTCGTTGCGCAGAATGCTCGAACGGATGCGGACGTGCAGAATGTGATTTTCGAGCCGCAGCTCGGTGGTTTCGGCGTCGGCTGCCGGACCGACGATCTCGCGCCAGGTGTCGCGCAGCCGTCCTTCGGCGACTTTGGCGGCGACGTAAGGACGCTGGAAAAATTCGTCGAGCAGTTCGCCGACGGTGACCGTCTTGCTTCGTTTCATCGCACGATTCCTCCGTTTTCGACCGTGAAGAGCGAGTAGTCGTCACCTGTTTTGTCCAGAATGGTGCGCAGACGCGTCGGGTTGCAGTCGGTGATGAAGATCTGTCCGAAACCGTCGTCCCCGACCAGCCGGATGAGCTGTTCGACCCGCCCGGCGTCGAGTTTGTCGAAGAGGTCGTCCAGCAGCAGGATCGGTTTTTCCCCTTTGGCTTGGGCGACCAGGGCATATTGGGCGAGTTTGAGAGCGATCAGAAACGATTTTTGCTGTCCCTGCGAACCGTATTTGCGCAGGGGATAGCCGCCGATGCGGAGTACCAGGTCGTCGCGGTGGATGCCCGCAGTGGTGAATCCGTTGACGAAATCCTTTTCCCGGGACTTGAGCAGCAACTCTTCGAAGGGGGTGTCGTTCAGCTCCGAGCGGTATTCGAGCGTCACCTGTTCGCGGTCGCTGGAGAGGTGGCGGTAGTATCGGGCGACTTCGGGTTCGAGCAGAGCTGCGATTTCGCTGCGTTTGCGGTGGATGATGCCTCCCTGTTCGACCAGCTGACGGTCGTATATGCAGAGCATCTGTTCGTCCCGCGAGATTTTGAGCAGGCGGTTGCGTTCGCCCAATACGGCGTTGTAGCGTACCAGAGCCTGCAGATAAGCACGGTCCAGCTGTGAAATGAAGGCGTTGAGATAGCGTCGGCGCTCGTCGGCGGCGTCCGAGATCAGCGCGCTGTCGGCCGGCGACACGATCACCGCGGGAATCAGTCCCACGTGGTCCGAAAGTCGTTCGTACTCCTTGCCGTTGCGCTTGAGGGTTTTGCCTCCTTTGCGGGCGAAGGCGCACACGACGCTCTCGCTGCGGCCTTCGTCGGTGAGGTACTGGCCGTCGAGCAGGAAGAAGTCGCTGCCGTGGCGCATGTTCTGCCCGTCGGTCATCGCCAGCGACGACTTGCACATCGAAAGGAAATAGACCGCGTCGATCACGTTGGTTTTGCCCGCTCCGTTGTCGCCCACGAAGCAGTTGATGCCGGGCCGGAATTCGAGATTCTCTTCCCGGATGTTCTTGAAATTGATGAGCGACAGTTTTTTCAGGTACATGAGTGCGTTTTTTCGTCGATGCCGGTATGAGCGGGGACGATTTCGTGTTTATGCGTGCGGTGTTCGTACATTTGGGTTTCGGTCCGGACAATACCTCATATGCGAGGCGAGTCGTGCAGGGTCTTTCTGCGGAGTTGGTACGCTATGTTCCCGACCGTGCATTGCTCCGAAGCGTGAATTTCTCCGTGATCGGATTCTCCTTGCGTCAGTTTGACGCGGCCGCCTTCGTCGTCCGGGGCCGCAGCCATTTGCAAAGGTAGCGATTTTTTTGTTTTTGCCGATCGATATTTCCGGATTCCGCGAAGGAGGGGGGCATGCGGGGGCGGTCTTTCTTTCGGGCGATCCGACGAAAAAGGCCGATCTGTACGATCGGCCTTTTCGATTGAAACGGAGGCTGGGGATTACTCCTCTGCGGTTACCGTAAATTTGATCGTCGCTTTGACATCGCGGTGGATCTTGGCGACGGCCTCGTATTCGCCGAGGGTCTTGATGTTCTCCACGGCGATGGTCTTACGGTCGATTTCGATTCCTTTGGCAGCCAAAGCCTCGGCGAGGTCGGCAGCGGTGATCGCACCGAAGATGCGTCCCTCCTCTGCCTTGGCAGCGATTACCAGCGGCAGGTTGGCGATCTTCTCGGCCAGAGCCTGTGCGTCGGCCAGGATCTTGGCATCCTTGTGGGCACGCTGCTTGAGGTTCTCCGCGAGGATCTTCTTCGCGGCTGCGGTAGCTGCCTTCGCGTAACCCTGGGGGATCAGGTAGTTATTTGCGTAACCGGGTTTTACGTTCACGATGTCGTTGGCGTAACCCAGATTCTCGATATCCTTGATAAGAATTACTTCCATGTTCTCTCCTCCTCTTTATTATTTCATACAATCGGTTACGAAGGGCAGGATCGCGAGGTGGCGGGCACGTTTCACGGCCTGCGCTACCTTCTTCTGGAACTTCTGCGAAGTACCCGTCAGGCGGCGGGGCAGAATCTTGCCCTGCTCGTTGAGGAACTTCTTGAGGAACTCGCCGTCCTTGTAATCCACGTACTTGATGCCGAGTTTCTTGAAACGGCAGTACTTCTTTTTCTTGACGTCAACCGAAACGGGGTTGAGGTATCTGATTTCAGACTGGTTGTTGTTTTCCTGTGCCATGGTTTACTCCTCCTGCTTGTTAGAAAGTTTCGCACGACGTTTCTCCGAGTACTCTACGGCGAATTTGTCCTGCTTGAAAGTTAAGAAACGGATGATCCGCTCGTCGCGGCGATACTGCGTTTCGAGGGTGTTGACGATCGAGCCTTCACCGGTGAACTCAATCAGGAAGTAGAATCCGGTGGTCTTCTTCTGAATCGGGTAGGCGAGCTTCTTCAAGCCCCAGGCCTCGCTGTTCACAATCTGACCGCCGTTTTCGGTAATTACACCCTGGAATTTGTCAGCGACCTCCTTGACCTGTGCATCGGAAAGGACCGGCGTGACAATGAAAACGGTTTCGTAATTGTTCATAATCGTTTGTTAATTAGATTAATATGCATTTAGCGGATGCAAAGGTACAAAAAATAATGTAAAAATCGTCTTGCGAGGCCTCTTTTTTATTTATCGCCGGCAGGATTTATTTATATATATTGGTATATTTTCGGTGCCGCTGCCGCCTGGCTGTTTGCCGACTGGGACTGTCGGGGCCGGGGCGTTCGGTCGGAAGGAGGGCGGAGCGTGCCGTTTGTCTGGTGTGTCCGGTGCGAGCCGAGTTTTGCGCGGACTCCGGGGAAAATTTTTCTTCCGGAAGGGGACAAAACAACGGGATTCCTTCGACAGGAATCCCGTGAAATAGGTGTGTATGCGGTCGGAGTTACTTCCGAATGGAATCGATGACCTGACAGATGCGGTCGAAGACTTCATCCATGGTGCCCAAACCGTTGATGTCGGCGAATTTTCCCTGTTTGGCGTAAAAGTCCGCGACGACGGCCGTCTGTTCGTGATATACTTTGATACGGTCGCGGATCACCTCCTCCGAAGCGTCGTCCGCTCGCCCGGACTCTTTGCCCCGGAGCAGGATGCGTTTTACCAGCTCCTCTTCGGGAACGTCCATGTAGATCATGACATCGACCTTCAACCCCTGTTCGGACAGCATGCGGTCGAACTCCTCGGCCTGGTGCGTCGTGCGGGGAAAGCCGTCGAAAATGTTGCCTTTCGCGTGTTTGTGCGCCGCGATGTAGTCGGCGATCATGTCGATCACCACCTGGTCGGGGGCGAGTCTGCCCGTGGTGATATAGGACTCCATCTCTTTGCCGAGTTTCGTTCCCCGGGCGATTTCTTCCCGAATTACGTTGCCGGTCGATACGTGATCGATTCCGTATTTCTCTTTGAGCCGCGCCGCCTGCGTTCCCTTGCCGCATCCCGGGGCCCCGAATAAAACAATGTTCAGCATCGGTTAAGAATTTTTTAACGCTAACAAATATAATCTTTTTTTGTCAAAACGACAAAGTTTCGGTATTTTTGTAAGATATAGCGCAGATTTTTCGAATTTCGCTGCGACGATAACCCGCACGGGAAGAGAATCCGTATGCGGGAGGTACATACGATTATAAACAATATTCCTATGGCTGATAAAAAACCTACCGAGATCGCCTCGCTCGGCGAATTCGGGCTGATCGACCACCTGACGGATTCTTTTTCCGTGCGCAATGCCTCGACGCTTCGGGGAGTGGGCGACGATGCCGCCGTGATTGCGGCGGGGGCGGACGAGGTGACGCTCTGCACCACCGATCTGCTGCTCGAAGGGGTCGATTTCGACCTGACCTATTTCCCCCTCAAGCATCTGGGCTACAAGGCTGTCGTCGTGGCCGTCAGCGACCTGCTGGCGATGAATGGGCGTCCCGAGCAGTTGCTCGTGTCGCTCGGTGTGTCGTCCAAGATTTCGGTGGAGGCGCTGGACGACCTCTATGCGGGGATTCGATTCGCTTGCGAGGAGATGGAGGTCGATCTGGTCGGCGGCGATACGAAGGCTTCGGTGACCGGGCTGGCTATTCACGTGACGGCGCTCGGACGGGCCCGCAAGGAGGAGGTAGTTTATCGCGGCGGCGCCAAGCTTCACGACCTGATCTGTATTACGGGCAACCTGGGGGCAGCCTACATGGGACTGCAACTGCTCGAACGCGAGAAGCGGGTGTTGCGGGGGGTGAAAGATCCCGAACCCGAGTTCAAAGGAAACGAATATCTGCTGCAACGTTAAGCCTTGCGCTGCCTTCAGTCCAGGTGTCTGCATTAAATGCGATACTGGCTGTTTATTCTGCAAGTTATGTTCTTGTATTGGGTGCTTATTTCAAATTACAGACATTTTTGTATCTGACTGGAAATGGTGTGGTACAGGGGATGCGTCCATTGATTGGATACAATTATGGAGCAGGAGAGTCAAAGAGAGTGAAAGAGATTTTTCGGTCAGCATTGTTCCTGATCGTAATAGTGATGGTGATCGGTACGATTCTCTGTATGGCAGTGCCACAGGCGCTGATCGGTCTGTTTACAGGAAATCCTGAGACAATCCGGCTAGGCAGGGAGGCACTCAGGCTCATCAGTATAGGATTTATCGTGTCATCGGTTTCCGTCACGGTATCCGGCGCTTTGGAGGGGCTTGGAAAAGGGAAGGAATCGTTAGTCATTTCATTACTGCGTTATATCGTGGTGATTTTGCCGCTGGCATTTATTTTAAGCCGCCTTTTTCAGGCGGCTGGTGTATGGCACGCGTTCTGGATCACGGAATTTGTTTCAGCAGTGATCTCATGGATCATATGCAAAAAAGAGATTTTTCAGTGAGGCACATCCAGCAATGTTTCAAACTGGTCAATCGGAACAGGTTTGGAATAAAAATAACCCTGATACCAGGTCGCACCAAATTGATGAATGTAGTCGCTTACCTCCTGATTTTCAATTCCCTCGATACAGGTTTCGGTATTGGTACGGTTTGCGTAATCAACGATCGACTGTACCATAGCCTGATTCTGTGGCTTTTGTTCAATATCTTTGATAAAACTCATATCGACTTTCAGCTCATCAACAGGTAATTCCAAAGCAAGACTTAGGGAGCTGTTACCGGTTCCAAAATCATCCAGTGCAATTTTAATCCCCTTTGAGTGAAAGAAATTGACTTCATTTTTCAGAAAAGTCACATCGAGATCCCGGCAGCGCTCAGTCAGTTCCAGACACAATTCCTCCGGTCTGGCTCCGGTTTCTTTTAAAATCGTCATGACAGAGTCACGAAATTCTTTTCGCGACAATTGAGCGGCAGAGATGTTGACGTTTACGAAAAAGTGTGGGATCTTATCACGAATCCTGCCAATATCCTTTAATGCGGTGCGTAAGATCCAGTTGCCGAGGTCAAAGATACATGGATCTTCCTCTAGCCACTCCATAAATATTCCTGGAGAGATGAGACCGTAGGGTTCTAATTCCCATCGTATCAGTGCTTCCATGCCACGGATCTTTCCGGTCTTTGTGTCTGCTATCGGCTGGTAGAACAGGCGGAATCCCTCAAAATGGCTGGTCGCACACTGGTGGATCAGACCGATCAGCTCAAACTGTTTTTCGTTGTTGCCACAGATCTCATCGTTAAAAATGACGAGATCGCCATGATGTTCATAGCGTGAATGATTCTGCGCATAGGTCAGACGGCTGCGGACAGCATTCGTTTCTTTCATATAGGGTTCTAAGAAAATGGCCCCTGCAGAGATCTTGATCGGAATCCGTTTTCCGTTCACTGCAATGGTGTTTGCCAGTGTATCCTCGATGAAAGCGAAAATGCTATGGAGCTCTGTTTTGGATATTTTGTCGAAAACAAGCACAAATTTCGCACCGGACAGGCGGTAGGCATAACCGATATTGCGTACCATGTGTAAAAGGCTTTGTGCCACTTTGTTCAGAATCTTATCTGCAAAAGCTGCCCCATACATGACATTGATATGGCTGAACTGATCCAGCCCGATCTTTAAGAGTGCGGCAGGACGTGTGTTATCAAGTAATTGGGTGATACAGCGGTTCAGTGCCGGCTCTGTATAGAGACCTGTGACAGAGTCCACTTCATCAGAAATTCCATAATTATCATAGCGGATAATGATGATAAAAGGCTGCTTTTGTTCATCATAAAGTACACGCGCCATGGCGTTGAAACGGTTGTAGGAATCGCCATCCTGAATCCGGTATTCCCATGCGGTATCCAGATTTTTACCGTCAACCCGTTCTTTAAAACCATGTTTGAAAGTGGCTACATCATCAGGATGGATCTTCCGGTTTGCCTTTTCCATGCTGCGGATCGTATAATTTTCTTTCATGCCAAAATAATCCATCGCCCGTTCGGACCACCAGGTGATTCCGGTCCGAAGGTTTGTGATGGAAAGATATGATTTTTTGGAAAGAGAGGCGATCGCTTTTATCATATCTGGAAAAAGCCGGTCGATCTCTTCCTAGAAAAGCTGTTCATGATTGTCAGTTTTATCGTTTTTCATTCGTTTTCCCCGATTGACATACGCACGCATGTCTTTTCACAATGTACACGTAACCAATAACTAATAAAGCTATTTGTGATTATAGCATAAAATAAATTAAATTTCGAGTTTTTTCGTATTAATTCAAAGTATCTTTTTCAGGTTCTTATTTGCTGTTGAAAGCATGAGTTTAATACGGTTCAACTGGTTTACTTCACTTGCACCCGGATCGTAGTCGATCGCAACAATGTTGGAATCCGGATAGCGGTGCCGTAATTCCTTGATAACACCTTTTCCTACAACATGGTTCGGCAGGCAGGCAAATGGCTGCGTGCAGACAATGTTCGGAGTGCCGGTATGGATCAGTTCCAACATTTCTCCGGTTAAGAACCATCCTTCACCGGTCTGGTTACCTTCGGATACGATATCCCTTGCATATTTTGCAAGATCCTCAATGTGTGCAGGTGGAGTAAAATGTTTACTCTTCTTAAATTCATCGACCGCAGCAGAGCGCAGCCACTCAAAGAACTTGATGCCAAGGCGTCCGATACGTTTGGATTTCTGGCTGAAACCGAGGTTATCTGCCTTAAAGCCTGTGTTGTAGAAGCAGTAGAGCAGGAAGTCGGTAAGGTCAGGAACAACAGCTTCCGCACCTTCGGATTCTAACAGGTCTGCAAGATAGTTGTTGGCAGCCGGATGGAATTTCACCAAAATCTCACCGACTATGCCGACACGCGGCTTTTTAATATCAAGACGCGGGAGATTGTCAAAGTCACGGATGATCTCACGGCACATCTGCTTGTATTTTTTATGGGATAAAATCTTATCTTGTGTAATAAATGCAATGATCTTCTCTTTCCATTTTTCATGGAGTTCGTTGGCAGAACCGGGAACTGCTTCATAAGGTCTTGTGGCGTATAAACAGCGCAGGAAAATATCACCAAATTCCAGAGCGTAAAGTCCGTGCTGGATAAGCTTTGGAGTGAAAGTGAATCCCGGGTTGCTCTCTAAACCGCTCAAGTTGATGGAGATAACCGGAACATTCGGGTAGCCAGCCTTTTCCAGAGCACGGCGGATGAATCCGATGTAGTTACTTGCACGGCATCCGCCACCGGTCTGGGAGATTAAGATCGCAGTCTTATTCATATCGTATTTGCCGGATTTTACGGCAGCCATCAACTGGCCGACAACGATCAGGGACGGATAACAGGCATCGTTATTGACGAATTTTAATCCGACATCGACACATTCCCTTGCAGGAACATCCGGTACGACCAGATTGTATCCAGCAGCATTGAAAGCCGGCTCTAATAATTCAAAATGGATCGGTGACATCTGCGGGCAGAGAATCGTGTAGTTTTCACGCATCTCCTTCGTAAATACCACACGCTCATAACTTGCAGGCACGATCGTTCTTTTGGTCTGCTTTTTCTCGCGGACGCGGATCGCTGCGATCAGTGAACGGATACGGATTCTGGCAGCACCTAAGTTGTTGACCTCATCAATCTTCAGACAGGTGTAGATTTTGCCTGATCTGGTCAGAATATCGTTGACCTGATCGGTGGTAACGGCGTCAAGACCACATCCGAAGGAGTTCAACTGGATCAGGTCTAAGTCATCTCTTGTCTTTACAAAGTTTGCAGCCGCATACAGGCGGGAGTGGTACATCCACTGATCCATAACGATCAACGGACGCTCCGGCTGATGCAGATGGGAGACAGAGTCTTCTGTTAAAACGGCGATTCCATAGGAAGTGATAAGCTCCGGAATACCGTGGTTGATCTCCGGGTCAACGTGGTATGGACGTCCGGCGAGAACGATACCGCGTCTTCCGGTCTCTTCCATATATTTTAATACTTCTTCACCTTTTTTCTGCATTTCCATGCGGATAACAGCTAATTCCTTCCAGCCTTCGGAAACTGCATCACGGATCTCCGCTTCGGAAATGCCGAATTCAGAAGAACCAAATACCTTGATGAGCTGGGAGGATAAGGTGTCCTCATTTGTGAATGCCATAAATGGATTTAAGAACTTCACCTGACCGGAAGTGATCTCATCCACATTGTTTTTAATATTCTCTGCGTAAGAAGTAACGATCGGGCAGTTGTAGTGGTTGTTAGAATCCGGGAACTCATTTCTCTCGTATGGGATACACGGGTAGAAAATGAAATCCACATTCTGATGGATCAGCCAGGTCACATGTCCGTGTGCAAGTTTTGCAGGGTAACATTCGGATTCGGATGGGATCGAATCGATACCAAGCTCGTAAATCTTACGTGTGGAGGACGGAGAGAGTACCACGGAGAAACCTAGTTTTTTGAAGAAAACTGCCCAGAATGGGTAGTTCTCATACATATTTAATACACGTGGGATGCCGACGGTACCGCGGGCTGCTTCCTCTGCACTTAATGGTTCATAGTCAAAAATACGTTTGTTCTTATATTCAAAAAGGTTTGGAATGTTGTCTTTGTTCTTCTCTTTTCCAAGACCACGCTCACAGCGGTTGCCGGTAATATACTGACGGTTGCCGGAGAAACGGTTGATGGTTAAGAGACAGTGGTTCGTACATCCCTGACATCTTGCAAGCTTCGTGTCAAAAGTCAGTGCATTGATTTCGTCGATGGAGAGCATGGAGGTTTGATAACCTTCCTCATGGCGTTCCCTTGCAATCAGGGCAGCACCGAAAGCTCCCATAATACCGGCAATATCCGGACGGATACACTGGACACCGGCAATTTTTTCAAAACTTCGTAAAACGGCATCGTTGTAGAACGTTCCACCCTGTACCACAATGTTCTGACCAAGATCTTTTGCATCGGAAAGCTTGATTACCTTATATAGAGCATTCTTGATGACTGAGTAGGCAAGACCGGCAGAAATATCAGCGACGGATGCGCCCTCTTTCTGAGCCTGTTTTACTTTCGAGTTCATGAATACTGTACAGCGGGTTCCAAGATCGATCGGATTTTTGGCAAAAAGAGCTTCTCTGGCAAAGTCCTGCACAGAGAAATTCAAGGATTTTGCAAATGTCTCAATGAAAGAACCACAACCGGAAGAACAGGCTTCATTTAACTGGACACTGTCAACGGTCTGGTTTTTGATCTTAATGCATTTCATATCCTGACCACCAATGTCGAGGATACAGTCAACTTCCGGATCAAAGAATGCTGCGGCATAAAAATGTGCGACAGTTTCTACTTCACCGTCATCTAATTTCAAAGCAGCCTTCTGTAATGCCTCACCGTATCCGGTGGAGCAGGAGTGTACAATGTGTGCTTTTTCCGGCAGTTTGGAATAAATATCTTTGATCGCACGGATCGCGGTAGAGAGCGGGCTTCCGTTGTTGTTGCTGTAGAAGGAGTACAGCAAAGAACCGTCCTCACCGATCAGGGCAACTTTCGTTGTGGTGGAACCTGCATCGATACCAAGGTAGCAGTTTCCTTCGTAAGAAGCCAGATCTGCGGACTTTACATGATGTCCGTCGTGGCGTGTGCGGAAAGCATCGTATTCTGCCTGATCTTTGAATAAAGGATCAAGTCTTGCAACTTCGAATTCCATATGGATATCCGACTGAAGTTTTGTATGTAATCCTGCTAAAGTAGTTACTTTGTCCTCTTTATAGTTCAGTGCAGAACCGATCGCTGCAAAAAGATGGGAATTCAAAGGAGTGATCGCATGCTCCTCGTCTAAGTTTAAGGTACGGATGAATGCAGCCTTTAACTCGGATAAAAAGTGCAGAGGACCGCCTAAGAAAGCAACGTGTCCACGGATTGGTTTTCCGCAGGCAAGACCGCTGATCGTCTGGTTGACAACTGCCTGGAAAATAGAAGCGGATAAGTCTTCCCTGGTAGCCCCCTCATTGATCAGAGGCTGGATATCTGTTTTGGCAAATACACCGCATCTGGCGGCGATCGGATAAATTGCCTTATAATTCTTTGCGTATTCGTTCAGTCCGGTCGCATCTGTCTGGATGAGGGATGCCATCTGGTCGATAAAAGAACCTGTACCACCGGCACAGATACCGTTCATACGCTGTTCCACATTGCCGCCCTCGAAATAAATGATCTTTGCATCCTCACCGCCAAGCTCGATGGCAACATCGGTCTGTGGTGCATAGTGCTGTAAAGCAGTGGATACGGAGATGACCTCCTGGACAAACGGCACGTCTAAATGTTTTGCAAGGGTAAGACCACCGGAACCGGTGATCATCGGGGCAATCTGCATATCCCCAAGCTGTTTATAAGCTTTTTCCACCAGCAGGGAGAGAGTTTCACGGATATTGGCGAAATGTCTCTCGTAATCGGAGAATAACAGGTTGTCATTCTCATCCAGCACAGCTACTTTGACTGTCGTGGAACCAATATCAATACCAAGTTTATGAAGTGTATTGTTACTCATATCTTTCCTCCAAATTATCTCTTGTAAATCAGATCTATCAATAGTCTATGTTCACTATTTCTTCCTATTATATATATGTGCTCAAAAACCAAGCAATGTACATTATACGACAGGAAAAAACAAAAAACAATGACAAAATAATCTGAAAAATCTAAACTTTTTATGAAGAAATTTAGCGCCGATTGACAAAGGTTTCCTGCATAGATATACTTTAGCTAGATTGTTTGAAAAAGAAGACAGTCCAAAGAGTATTTGAAAAAAAGGAGCAGCAATATGAACTGGTTAAATAAACTGGAGCGTAAATTTGGAAGATATGCGGTACCGAATCTGATCGTGTATCTGATCGGAGCATATTCCGTTGGATTTGTATTGAACATGGTGGCACCGAATATATTGGGATTCTTGAATTTCCAGCCTTATTACATTTTACACGGACAGATCTGGAGACTTATCACATGGATTTTAATGCCGACAGACAGCAATATCATTTTTCTGTTGATCATGATGATGTTTTATTATCAGCTTGGAACTGCGTTGGAGCGCGCGTGGGGAACTTTCCGTTTTAATGCCTATATCATCGGCGGAATCCTGTTGACAGAAGTGGGCAGCCTTTTAGCGTATGGTCTGATCTATCTGTTTATGGGTGGCAGTTTTGCCCACACTGCAAGCACAATGATGGGACAGATGATCAGTACTTCCTATATCAATATGTCTATATTCCTTGCATTTGCGACCTTATATCCGGATATGCAGGTGTTACTGTACTTTATCATTCCGATAAAAATGAAATGGATGGCAGCCGTATATGTTGTTATCATGGTATTCAGCGTGTGGGATACCTATCATGCGATTTATGCATATACACAGTCTGTATCCACTGCATTATGGTATGCAGGGATTATGCTGTTATGCATTGTGATGTCACTGTTAAATTACCTCATTTTCTTCCTGTCCACGAGGAATCTGAGCCGGTATACTCCACATGAGGTGCATCGCAGGCAGCAGTTTAAGGCACAGATGAGAGAGCCGAGACCGGGTTCCGGTATCGCAAAACACAAATGTGCAGTCTGCGGACGCACAGAGCTGGATGATCCAAACTTACAGTTCCGTTTCTGTTCGAAGTGCGAAGGCAATTATGAGTATTGTCAGGATCACCTGTTTACACATCAGCACATCCGAAGAGTATAAGAACAAAGATACAGTCTTTTTCCAGATGACGGAGAAAGGCTGTATTTTTTATTAGTTAAAAATATCTCCTGTATTAGTTCATCTTATCAATAAAAAATTTTTTGCAAAAATTGACGTTTTTTGAAAATTACCATACAAATCATATTGACGATAAAAAATTGCTATGCTAAATTGACTTTTGTATTTTGAAATTAGTTTTTCTAATGCAAAACAAGGAGGATTATATGAAAAAGGCATTAAGTATTTTATTGGCAATGGGAATGACTGTCGGTATGGTGGCAGGATGTGGAGACACAGCAGACAACAGCAGTGCAGCAGATAATTCTGCAGCAACTTCTACAGAGGCTGGTACAGATGGCACACAGGCAGCAGATATCAAAGTCGGTGTTATTTATATCGGTGATGAGAACGAGGGATATACAGCAGCTCATATGGCAGGTATTGATGAGATGGCAGCAAACCTTGGTTTATCAGATGACCAGATTATTGAGAAGACAACAATCCCGGAGGATGAGTCCTGCTATGATGCAGCAGTAGACCTTGCAGATCAGGGATGTAATATTATTTTTGCAACAAGTTTTGGACATGAGACATACATTTTACAGGCAGCACAGGAGTATCCGGACATTCAGTTCTGTCATGCAACAGGATATCAGGCAGCAAGTTCCGGACTTTCTAACATGCACAACTACTTCGATGCAATTTATGAAGCACGTTATGTATCCGGTGTTGTTGCAGGTATGAAATTAAATGAGATGATCGAGAATGGTACTATCACAGCTGACCAGGCAAAAATCGGTTATGTAGGTGCATTCCCATATGCAGAGGTTATTTCCGGATTCACATCTTTCTATTTAGGTGCTAAGAGCGTATGTGAATCTGTTACAATGGAAGTTCAGTATACAAACAGCTGGGCAGATATGACAGCAGAGGGTGAAGTTGCAAATCAGTTGATCGCAGATAACTGTGTACTGATCAGCCAGCATGCTGATACAACAGGTGCTCCATCAGCATGTGAGACAGCAGGTGTTCCTTGTGTTGGTTACAACGTAGATATGACATCTGTTGCTCCGGACGCAGCATTGACATCTCCTACAAATAACTGGGGTGTATATTATACTTACGCTGTACAGTGCGTATTAGATGGAAAAGCAATCGACACAGACTGGTGCAAAGGATTCTCTGAGGATGCAGTCAGAATCACTCCGGTCAATGAGGCTGTTGCAGCAGAAGGAACAGACGCAAAAGTAGAAGAAGTAGAAGCAGCATTAAAAGATGGTTCTCTTCATGTATTTGATACATCTACATTTACAGTAAACGGATCTTCCTTAGAAGACCTGATCGCAGAAGGCGGAGATTACGCAAAATATGCTGATTACGTTTCAGACGGTTATTATCATGAATCTGAATTGGCATCTGCACCATCCTTTGATATTATCATTGATGGTATCACATCTCAGGCAAACTAATTTTTAAGATAAGCCGGCAGGGCACAGATGGTTTCTGTGCTCTGCAATGATAGAAATATTGGAAGAAAACAGATAAATCCTTTCAAGATACAGATTGAAAGGATTTTCGTATTTAGGAGGATTACTTGTGGAAACAGGAAACGCTATTGAACTGAAAGGTGTAACCAAACGTTTCGGTGACGTGATTGCGAACGATAACGTGAATCTGACCGTCAGGAAAGGTGAAATTCTTTCGATTTTAGGAGAGAATGGTAGTGGAAAGACTACGTTGATGAACATGCTTTCCGGAATTTACTTCCCGGACGAAGGAGAAGTTTATGTGGATGGAAAAGAAGTGACCATCCGCTCCCCAAAAGATTCCTTCGCGCTCGGTATTGGAATGATTCATCAGCATTTCAAGCTGATCAATATTTTGACAGCCGCCGAGAATATTATTTTAGGTCTGCCTGGAAAAGAAAAACTGAATATGAAACAGGTAGAGAAAGAAATCAGGGAACTGACAGAACAGTATGGATTTGACCTCAATCCGTCCCAGAAAATTTATGACATGTCTGTCTCACAGAAACAGACCGTAGAGATCGTAAAAGTACTTTACCGCGGGGCAGACATTCTGATCCTCGATGAACCGACAGCCGTATTGACACCGCAGGAGACTGAAAAATTATTTGCAGTCCTTAGGAACATGAGGAAAGCAGGAAAATCCATTATTATCATCACACATAAATTAAATGAAGTATTGGAACTTTCTGACCGTGTCGCAGTGCTTCGAAAAGGAAAATATATTGATACGGTAGAGACGGCGAAGGCAACTGTAGAATCACTCACAGAGATGATGGTCGGCGAGAAAGTAAAACTGGATATCAACCGTACTGAGCCTGTAGGAGCAGAAAAACGTATTGAGATGCGTGGCATTACGTGTAGGAACAAGGAGGGACTTAAGGTTCTGACAGAGGCTTCCTTCACCGCCTACAGTGGGGAAATCCTTGGTGTGGCAGGAATTTCAGGAAGCGGACAGAAAGAATTATTAGAGTCCGTTGCAGGACTTCAGCCGATCGAGAGCGGCGAGATCCTTTATTTTTCCCCGGAGGGTACGACAGAAAAAATCTCTGAGATGAAGGCGGAGGATATTAAAAATCTTGGTATCACGTTATCGTTTGTGCCGGAAGACCGTCTTGGAATGGGACTTGTTGGTTCTATGGATCTGACAGATAATATGATGATCCGAAGCTATAAGGAAGGCAGACATTTCTTTGCCGACCGTAAATCTCCAAAGAAACTTGCAGAAGATATTGTGGAGAAATTAGATGTTGTGACACCGGGTGTGGATACTCCGGTCAGCAGGCTTTCCGGCGGTAATGTACAGAAAATCCTTGTCGGCCGTGAGATCGCAAGCAATCCGACTGTGCTGATGGTTGCGTATCCGGTCAGAGGACTTGACATCAATTCATCATACACGATTTACAATCTGTTGAATGACCAGAAGAAAAAAGGAGTTGCAGTCATCTGTGTAGGTGAGGATCTGGATGTCCTGCTAGAACTTTGTGATAAGATTTTAGTATTGAACAGTGGAAAAGTTGCGGGTATCGTGGATGCGCGTACCACAACGAAGGAAAAACTGGGACTGATGATGACTGGTTTGACGGAGGATAAGAATGAGTAAGGAAAACGTGATTTCGAAGAAAGAACCTTTTGCACGTATGGTGAAGAGAGACCATATCAGTGTGGGAAAGGCGTGGGCGATCCGACTGATCGCAGTTGCATTGTCACTGGTAGTAGCGGCACTTGTGATCGTGGCAGTCACAAAACAGAATCCGATCGAAGTGTATCTTGGAATTATTGATGGAGCAGTTGGAAGCAACCGGAGGATCTGGGTGACTATCCGGGAAATGATGGTGCTTTTATGTATTGCAATTGGTCTTACCCCTGCATTTAAAATGAAATTCTGGAACATCGGTGCAGAAGGACAGATTTTAATGGGTGGTACAGCAGCAGCGGCAATGATGATCTACTTTGGCGATAAAATGCCAAACTGGTTACTGCTGATCGTGATTTTTGTTGTCAGTGGTCTGGCCGGACTGATCTGGGGTGTGATCCCTGCCATTTTTAAAGCATATTTTAATACCAATGAGACTTTATTTACTTTAATGCTGAATTATGTCGCAATGCAGATCGTAACGTTCTGTATTGTATTCTGGGAGAATCCGTCTGGTTCTAATACCGTTGGTATTATCAATGCAGCAACAAAAGGTGGATGGTTTCCAACAATTTTTGGCAATGCATATACATTAAATGTTATCATTGTTTTAGCAATTACATTAGTAGTTTATGTTTATATGAAATATTCCAAACAGGGATATGAGATCTCGGTTGTCGGAGAAAGCCAGAATACTGCAAGATATGCGGGAATCGATGTGAAGAAGGTCATTATCCGTACAATGATGATCTCCGGTGCGATCTGTGGAATTGCCGGTGCAGTGATCGTCAGCGGTGCGAGCCATACCATCTCGACAAGTACAGCAGGTGGACGGGGATTTACGGCGATCATTGTTGCATGGATGTCAAAGTTTAATCCGCTTGCGATGATCCTTGTTTCCGGATTCCTTGTATTTATGCAGCAGGGATCGATCCAGGTGGCATCGCAGTTTGGTCTGAATGAAAATGCATCAGATATTATTACAGGTATTTTATTGTTTTTCCTGATTGGATGTGAATTCTTTATTAACTACAAATTAGAGTTCCGTAAGAAAGGAGAGAAATAGAATGACATTATTACTGACGTTTATACAGAAGGCGATCGGACAGGGAGTCGCTATTTTATTTGGTGCTTCCGGAGAGATCGTCACAGAAAAATCCGGTAACTTAAACCTCGGAATTCCGGGAATTATGTACATGGGTGGTATCGCCGGACTTATGGGTGCTTTCTTTTATGAAAAAAGTACAGAGACGCCAAACGGAGCCATCGGGGTGCTGGTTTCACTGCTGTGTTCCCTGATCGCATCTGCCCTGGGCGGGCTGATCTACAGTTTTCTGACGATCACACTCAGAGCGAACCAGAATGTGGTGGGACTTGCACTTACGACATTTGGTGTTGGATTCGGTAACTTCTTCGGTGGTTCCATTTCCAAGCTGGCTGGAGGTGTCGGACAGATTTCCGTTCAGACAACGGCGGCTGCATACCGCACCACGATTCCGGGACTCTCAAAGATCCCGGTGATCGGAACACTTTTCTTTTCTTATGGATTCCTGACATATCTGTCCGTTATCGTGGCAGTTGTCATGACCTATTTTTTAAAGAAAACAAGAAGAGGACTGAACTTAAGAGCTGTCGGTGAAAGCCCGGCAACAGCGGATGCAGCAGGTATCAATGTCTCAAAGTATAAATATGTTGCCACAGTAACCGGCGCGGCGATCGCAGGTCTTGGAGGTCTTTATTTTGTTATGGAGTATCTGGGTGGTACCTGGTCGAACAATGGATTCGGTGACAGAGGATGGCTTGCAATCGCACTGGTGATCCTGGCACTGTGGAATCCGGATCATGCGATCTGGGGATCTTTTGTGTTTGGTGGATTATATATTTTATATATCTATCTTCCGGGATTAAACAGGGCAACACAGGAGCTTGTAAAAATGCTTCCGTATGTTGTGACGATTATCGTCCTGATCATCACAAGTAAGAGAAATAAACAGGAAAATCAGCCGCCGGCAAGCCTTGGAGAGGCATATTTCAGGGAGGACCGGTAAAACGGCAGGAAAAGGAAGCGAAGCTGCCTGGGTGCAGTCGCTTCTTTTTTGTTTTGTAAATAACTGGAAAACAGTGAAAAGTATGCTATAATAAAGAATGCCGGGCGATTTTATGCTTGCGTCTGAATCATACATCATGTAATATGTTAGATAGACTTCATTTTTGAAAAACAAGGAGGAAATTATGGAAAACGAGACTGTCTCTAAGAATTTTATTGAGCAGATGATTGATAAAGATATCGAGGAGGGATACTGCCATGAGGTTCACACCAGATTCCCACCGGAACCAAATGGTTACCTTCATATTGGACATGCAAAGTCCATTCTTTTAAACTATGGGCTGGCACAGAAGTACGGCGGAAAGTTCAATCTTCGATTTGATGATACAAACCCGACCAAGGAGAAAACAGAATTCGTAGAGGCGATTCAGTCTGATATTGAATGGCTTGGAGCTGACTGGGAGGGAAGACTGTTCTTTGCATCGGATTATTTCGACCAGATGTATGAAGGAGCTGTAAAGCTGATCAAAAAGGGAAAAGCTTACGTATCAGACCTTTCCGCAGAACAGATCCGTGAATACAGAGGAACTTTGACAGAACCGGGAAAAGAAGATCCATACAGCACACGTTCCGTAGAAGAGAATCTTGCATTATTTGAAGATATGAAGAATGGTAAGTTTGCCGATGGAGAAAAAGTACTCCGTGCGAGAATCGACATGTCATCTTCCAATATTAATATGAGAGATCCGGTTATCTATCGTGTGGCACATATGACACACCACAGAACAGGCGACAAATGGTGCATCTATCCAATGTATGACTATGCACATCCAATCGAGGATGCCATTGAGGGAATTACCCATTCTATCTGTACGTTGGAGTTCGAAGACCATAGACCATTATATAACTGGGTAGTGGAAGAAGTTGGCAAAGATATGATCCCAAATAAGGATGAGATGCCGCCAAGACAGATCGAGTTTGCAAAATTATACCTTACAAATGTAGTAACCGGAAAGCGTTACATCAAGCGTCTTGTAGAAGAAGGCATCGTTGACGGATGGGATGATCCTCGTCTGGTTTCGATCGCAGCACTCAGAAGAAGAGGATTCACACCGAAATCCATTAAGATGTTTGTAGACCTTTGCGGAATCTCCAAGGCCAACAGTTCTGTCGATTATGCAATGCTCGAGTACTGCATCCGTGAGGATTTAAAATTAAAGAAACCACGTATGATGGCAATCCTTGATCCGGTCAAAGTAGTCATTGATAACTATCCGGAAGATCAGGTCGAAGAATTCGAGTCTCCCAATCACCCTCAGCATCTGGAACGCGGCTCTCGCAAGCTTTCCTTCGGAAAAGAACTTTGGATTGAAAGAAGCGACTTCGCGGAAGAACCGCCCAAAGGCTATCGCCGCCTGACACTAGCAACTGCTGACAAACCGGCAATGCCCGTTCGTCTGCGTCACGCCTACGTCGTTCAGGCCACCTCTGTAGAAAAAGATTCGGACGGCAAGATCACAGCCGTCCACGCTGAATACTTCCCGGAAACCAAGAGCGGTACCGACGGCGCCAACTCTATTAAGACCAAGGCTGCCATTCACTGGCTGAGTGTTAAAGATGCTCTTCCCGCAACGATCAGACTTTATGACCGTCTGTTCACCGTTCCGAAACCCGATGCCGGTGAAGTGGACTTCCGTGAGCTCATTAATAAGAACAGTAAGACTGTGATGCAATCCTACGTTGAGCCTTCTCTGAAAGACGCCAAACCCGAAGACCGCTTCCAGTTCGAAAGAAACGGTTATTACGTGGCTGATCAGAAGGACTTCACTCCGGACAACCTGGTATTCAACCTTGCAGTTGCTCTGAAGGACACCTTCGGAAAATAATTAAGCACTGAATCGCCAGAGGGACGGCTGAAGCCGTCCCTTCTTTTTTAGGAAAGCTTTTGAATCGTTTCAGCCAAAAGCTTCGGCGCAATGTTCAAAGAGTAATCAAGCTCTAAACGTTCGGTGCTTCGGTGCGCATCTCGGCCTGCCGGCCCCATGTTGGCAATCGGAATATCCAAGGCGCCCGGGAGATCGGTCGGCAAATAAAAGAGTTTCTTCCAGCCGGCCATGTTCTCGCCGACTTGTTTGGCCCCTTCTCTCATTTCTTCAAAGCCTAGAAAGGACAAATCCGTAATGCCCCCGAAAACCTCGTGCAGACGGACTGCTTCGTCTTTGCTCAAGACTTTTGCCTGCTCCGTCATCTCTTCCATCACTTTTCTAAGTTTTTGCTCATCAGGCGACTGTCGACGATTCAGCCGAGCCAGGTAGTACGGCGGCAGGAACCCGACTACAATTGTCGGCCGTGGCATCTGAGCCTGTAAAAACAGCCAGGAGCATTCTTTCAGGGCCGCCTCCCGAATGTCCAGATCTTTAGGGAGCGAGCGATAAAAATGATCTCTTTTTTCTTCGAAGGATTCGCCCGTCTTCTGGCGAGCCATCCGCTGAAGCATCCCGAAGGTAACAACATTGACCTCATCAATGTCAGGAAAGTCTGCGCCTTTATCTTGTGCAAACAGCAGTGCACGCATCAGTTTGCTTCTGGCCTGCGCGGCAGCCCGCGCCGCTGTCATTTGAGCCCAACGAAGGACATCCGCCGGTTTCTTTGCGGCGGTCAGAACATTAAAGTAAGCGGAAGCCTCTTCAGGCACAGTGACCGAATAACCGTTGCGGTGCACCTCCATACTTAAGCAGGCGGGAGGTGCTAAAAGATCCAATCCGGAACCCTCGTATAAAGCGGTGTCGGCTTCTGCCAGACAAACGATTTCACTAATTAAGAGCGCTGCGCTGAAGCCGTGAAGATAATTGCCGATGTGTGCGGATTTACCGAAGGCGTAGAAGAACGGCATAAGTTTGCCGGTGGTTCCTGTGTAATAAGGTCGCACAGCCGGTACCGTCTTGGTTTCCGCCGTCCAGAAACAAGGCTCACCGGTAAGAGCAGCGACGACTTTCAAATGTTCTTCTTCACAAATATGCAGGAATGTTCTTAACGAACCGATCATGCCGGCACTGTTGGCTTCTTCATCCGGAACCGCCCAAAAAAGAATATTGACGGCAAGAGTCGGGTCATCTGCCCACTCCTCCATGGAAGCCGAAAACAGCGCAAGGCCCGCCTTCATATCCATACTGCCGCGCCCGAACAGCCAATTGCCGCTCTCAAGATCCTTCCGAGCAGTTTCATCTAGAGGCTGTTCACGTAGTGCTTCCGTGTAACGTTCTAAATCGAAAGCCGTCTGTACTTTATCACCGCAGTTCTGCGTATCGACGACATCGAAGTGACCTGTCAGTACAACAGTTTTATCGGTAGGAACGGCGGCTCGGAGCAGGCCGAAAACCGCCTTACGCTCGAGGGGGTCCCGCTCAGAGACCGGTTCAAAGACTCGCACGCGTCCGGGATGTTTTTGTGCAAGGCAAAACAGACAATGCGTAATAAAGTCCGCACAGCGGTTTTCCTCCGCGGCGCTACCGCTAACGGAAGGAATGGCAC
>OHPP01000586.1_pt1 | contig 24256 bp, 22 predicted proteins | sample 1577731 | NCBI WGS metagenome assembly OHPP01 (sample SAMEA3879536, study PRJEB24766) | human gut metagenome | biome: human-associated habitat; feature: feces | place: USA | collected 1985/1987
ATGGCTCCATGAAGATTTTTGTCGACGGAGGCATCCGTTCCGGTGTGGATGTGTTTAAGGCACTGGCACTGGGAGCCGATGCGGTGATCATTGCCCGTCCGTTTGTGACTGCCGTGTATGGCGGAGCGCAGGAAGGCGTTGAGGCTTATGTCAATAAGATCGGAAGTGAGCTGAAAGATACGATGGCAATGTGCGGTGTGGCTTCGCTGAAGGAGATCACACGGGATTGTGTCAGAGTGTAAGAATTACATATTGGGAAAGGATGAAACGCTTGTGTTCGTGGCGCGTGCCATGGATATGGGCGTTTTTTCTGTTGAAATGAGAAAATGGATGGATTTTGTTATATTTTTTGCTGAAAAAGGTTGGTTGATGTAAAAATGTGATATAATAGAAAATAAAAATAAGGGATTAGGGAAGAAATATAGGAAAGTGTACGGTTTGTGGGACGGCAAAAAGAAGTAGTATATAGGAAAAGAAAAAAGCTGAACAACCGTAGCCCATACGAAACGTTCAGCTTTTATTATGGAGAAGATATACTTAAAAAACTTGGATGTAAACCGGTTGCCGCCGAAAACATCATCTTAAAGCCTAAACTTCTCAAAAAATAACAGATAAATTTGCAAAGAGCCGCCAGAACAAAGACAGCTGAATAACTTCAAAACAGGGATGGATTCTCCGAATACAAAAATTTCGAGCGAAAATTGATCTCTGGTTTTTGTGAGCAAATTTATTGCTGAACGTATTATAACATGTCAATGTACAAATGAAAATCCGGGAAATTCGCTTACAAAACGGGATTTTCGTTTACAAAGCGGGAATCTCGTTTACAAAATGAGATTTTCATTTACAAAGAGAGACTCTTGGGTTACAAACGGGACTCTCTCTCTACATTTCACCTTTTGATTGGAGACCCTTCCTTGAAAAGTAAAAAACAAAGTTGACGATATAAAACTCTGGTTTTATAATAAGGTTATGGAAAAGGTAAAAAATTGTCGATAAAATTTCAAATGTACCAATGGAGGAATGCATATGTCTAATTTTGGTTTGCCTGAATATGATCAACACAGAGAATGGATTCGTAATGCGAGAAATCGTAACATGAAGTGGGAAGAGATTGATTATGCGGGGCGTGGTAATGATGAAGAATTATTAGGATTCCTAACCCAACAGTCCTTATTGAATTTTTGGAAAGAAGTTAGTTGCAGTGAATGGAAAGAACTCGTTCGCTTACAAAAAGAGGCAGAAGAGCAGACACAGGTTATAGATTATCTTAGTGGTCAGGCTATGATTATGGGTGAAGGCGAAGATAATGATGTTACGGTACCAGCAGATCCACAATCCGCATGGCAGTTATATAGAAAAAAATTGATTAAGGGTGGTTTTAAAGAAGAAATCGTTGATGAGATGGAGAGAACTACATTAAAGATTTTGAAGAGACTGAGCAGTGATACAACCGAAATGATGCCAGTTAAGGGATTGGTTATTGGTAACGTTCAGTCTGGAAAAACTGCTAATATGGCAGCTTTAATGGCTATGGCGGCTGACTGGGGATGGAATATGTTTATAGTTTTATCTGGAACCATCGAAAATCTTAGGCAACAAACACAAAACCGGTTATTAAATGATTTAAATTGTCAGGGCAATCTCAATTGGAATGGTTTAGAGCATTTATCTAAAAAACCAATGCTAGGACAAAGAACACAGGATTTACACTTTGATAAAACGTCAAAACAGAGATATTTTACAGTTTGTCTGAAAAATCCGGGAAGACTCAGGGGACTTATACAATGGCTGCAATCTGATGGTAATAAACAAAAACAGATGAAGATACTGGTTATAGATGATGAGGCTGACCAGGCTGGTATTAACACAGCAAATGTTAATAGTTCAACGATTAAAACAATTAATAGATTGATAAGAGATTTGGTAAATGGAAAAAATGAGAAATCGCAGGAAATCAGTAATAAATATAAGGCGATGAATTATATTGGATATACAGCCACGCCATATGCAAATATATTAAATGAGGCTGGAGAAGATTCGTTATATCCTAGAAATTTTATATCAACATTAAGTGTATCAAAGGAATATTTTGGACCACAACAGATATTTGGATTTGAGGGCGGGGATTATGATTATGATGGTTTAGATATCGTGAGAATTATTGATGAGGATGATCTTCAGGCAATCAAAGAAATTCATGAAGAAGGATCCCCGTATGTTCCGCTCGCGTTACAGGATGCTATATGCTGGTTTCTGTGTGGCGTAGCCTGTATGAGAATATGGGGATACGGAAAGCCGATTAGTATGCTGATACATACAAGTCAGAAAACTGATCATCATCAGAATATTGCAGAAGCGGTCAGAGATTGGATTGTGAGCAAAGATGTAGATGAGATGATTAGAAGATGTGAAAAAGTATGGAATACTGAAACCAGTCAATTTACATTTGAAAAGTTTAGAGAACAATATCCACAATACGATAGGAAGGATGAAGAAATAAACAGATATCCTTCATTTGAGGACATACGTAAGGAAATTACAATTTTGTTGAGTAAAGAACCAACTAATATTCCATTGGATGAGGACGATGAGTTCGCATATCACGAAGGAATTCATATGTGTATTGATAATTGCAAGAATAATGGAATTACCGACGATGGAATGTATGTCAGATTGGCATATCCTACGGCTGATAACATGCCAACACCAGCACCGGCGTTTATTGTTGTGGGTGGAGCAACTTTGTCCAGAGGTTTAACGATTGAAGGACTTATCAGCACATTTTTCCTTCGTTCTGTTAGTCAGGCGGATACACTTATGCAAATGGGGAGATGGTTTGGATACAGAAAAGGGTATGAGTTGTTGCCGAGATTATGGATTACATCTAAGACAAATGATCAATTTAAATTTCTTGCAGCGCTGGATCAGGAGTTACGCGATGAAATACATGAAATGGACACCTTAGGAAAGAGTCCTGCAAATTATGGACCAAGAGTGAAAAATACTCCTAAAGCAAGTTTTATACGTATAACTGCAAAAAATAGGATGCAGAGCGCACAAGCAACAGATATGGATTTCAGTGGCTCTTTTAATCAGACATATTTGTTTGATAATGATGTAGCAGCGCTGAAACATAACATTGTTGAGACTGAAAAGTTTATTGCTTCATTAGGACAACCGGAAGAACGAAAAGAATGCAATCAACATGCGGAAAATACTTTTATTTGGAGAAATGTTGAATTCTCTTTGGTGAAAAAATATCTTGAAGAGTACAAATTTAATTCGAGATTAGGAGTTTTCAATGATATAGCTTCTGTTATTGCTTGGATTGAAAAAATTTCTGCAGAAGGGAAACTTGAAAATTGGAATATTATTTTGGCTGGAAAAGGTAGTGGTTCTGTTTGGAATTCACCAGTAGGTCCGGTAAAAAAAGTAAGCCGTACAAGGAAGAAATTGAAGAATGAATCGGATACGGTAATAAATATTGGTGTTTTAAGGGATCCAAAAGATATTATAGCTGATATAGATTTGGAAGGACAGCCGCAAGAGATTGTGAGCAAGGTTAAGGATTTTAAATCAAAATATGCAAAAGAGATTAGAAGTTTAGCTGGTTTAGATTCAACTCCACAGTTGATTGTTTATGTAATAGATAAAGATTCAAAAGCGGTAAAAGGCTCTGATACGAGAGAAGATCTAAATTCGGTTGAGGATATTGTAGGTATTTGTATGAATATTCCGGGTGGAAAACGCGGAACAGATTATACAGCGACTGTATCTATACATATGCAAAATAATCCATTTGACGACGAAGGTGACTTGGAGGGAACAAATGAAAATTGAAATTGCTGAACCTGGTAGAATGACCCAGTCGGGGAGTTCATTACTAAAATTGATACAAAATAATAATATGCCTATTTTAGATTTGTTGGTTCGAGAATCCATACAGAATAGTCTGGATGCAAAAAATGATACAGACCCATATGTGACTGTAGATTTTTTTACAGGAGAATTTAATAAAATATCTTTAAATAAGGAATTAGAGGGCATAACAGAAACTTTAAATAGAAAATATTGGAAAGACACGTACAAATTCATAGCAGTACGTGATTCAAATACTGTTGGACTGACAGGCAAGCTGCATTATGATGAAGTAACAGATAACCAGTATGGAAATTTATTAAAGTTGATTTATGAAATAAGTAAACCACAGGAAGCAGAAGGTGCAGGTGGTTCATGGGGACTTGGTAAAACTGTATATTTCAGAGTTGGAATAGGACTGGTTGTTTATTATAGCAGAATACTGAATGAAGAAGGAATATATGAGTCGCGATTAGCAGCTTCACTGGTGGAAAATGAAATGAATGCTGACTCACTTATTCCTGCTTTGCCGGGAAAATCAAAGCGAGGTATAGCATGGTGGGGACAGGAAATCGGCAGCAACAAAACAAAACCTATTACAGATGAAAAGTATATTGAAAAAATTTTAAATATATTTGGAATTGAACCATATGAAGGTGATTTAACAGGAACCACAATAATCATTCCTTATATTGATGAACAGATGTTACTTGAAAATAATCAGATAGAATATAAAGATAGTGAAGATAATAGAATACGTCCTTTTTGGAGATGCAGTATTGAAGATTATCTTCGAATCTCTATACAAAGATGGTATGCTCCGAGATTAAACAATGAAAAATATCCATATGGAAAATTTCTACGCGCACGAATCAATAAAAAAGGAATTGGTTTAGACAATATGGAACCTGCATTTCAGATTGTACAAGCACTTTACAATAGGGCTGTGTCAGAAGAGGCTGGGAATGATATTTTGGCACAAGACGGCGTGGAGTGTAAATCAGAAGACATTCTTTTGCGTAAGGTATTGGAAACAACAAAGGCTGGTACAATTGCGTATACGAAAGTTCCACGTAAAATATTGAAAACAGGATATCCAGATAACAAACCAGAGCCGTACATGTATTTTAATTGTGAAATAAAGGATAAAGAAAAGAATAAACCTGTTTTATTTTTTACTCGTAAACCAGGGATGATTGTATCATATGAGGATGTGGGAAACTGGGTTGATGGAATAAGTGCTTCTAGTAAAGATGAATTTATTTTTGCTATTTTTGTGCTAAACTCAGAAAATAAACTTACTAATACAAGAGAGCCATATAGTCTTGAGGAATATGTAAGAAAAAGTGAGATGGCCGATCATACTTCTTGGGGAGACTTTAGTATGGGTAATAATAACCCGAGAATTGTGTCAAAGGTACAAGCGCAGATTAATAGTAAAATTTCTAAGGAATTTTTTGTAGAGGAAGAAGATACAACTAGCAGATTAAACTCTGGTCTTGGAAAAATGTTTGGAGATTTGTTATTACCACCTGAAAATTTTGGTAAAAAGCCAAGTGGCGGAACAAGTGGTGGACAAGGCGGAAGTGGACACACCGAAACACATAAAAATGTTGTTTTTGGTTATGAATCATCAAAAACAACATTTTTTGCGAATGGGATGACGGTTAAGTTAACAATCAAATCGCGAAGAAAGATTTTGGCTACAGGGATTAATTTGGCAATAGATTCTGAGACAGGTGCAATTAAACCTAAAGACTGGGAAGAAAAAATGGGATTATCCATGCCGTTTGAGATAGTTTCTGCAGATATTGTTGTTACAAAAGTAGATAAACTTAAAACAAATTTAAAAATGGCAGTAGATAGCAGTAATGAAAGTTCTGGAATAAGTGACATTTCCTGTGAATTACTTAAAACGAAAAATGGTGCTGGTTATGGTATACATGTAAGGTCAGATGCTGAGCATTTGATAGAAATGGAACTTGATATTACTTTGCAGTTGAATAGAAAAGATATTAAACCATTGTTTAATGTTGAAAAGAATGAAGGTGATAAATAATGGCAGCGAATATTTCACTTTTTCCGGTAATAACGGATGATTTGTTAAGTAAAACTAGATTCCAGGCATCACCATATCAGCTTTATTATGTAAGAGATGATCAGGAATATGTATTGCGTACGGAAGAAGTTGATAGCAGTACTATAGTTCATAAAGTGATCGATGATGAGGGAATATGGTCTCCGGATGATTATCAGTTATGTATTAGAAGAAAGTATTCAATTCGTACATATCAGTGTTTGTTTGGACCAAACGGAATAGCATGTAATAATGCAAAACTGGGAATAGCATTAATGTGGACATCCCCTGATTCAAAGCAAAGAGGTGTTATTCCGATTGGAGAGATAGAAAATTCCCAAAGAGATTTGGAATTTGAGTTAAATTATGAATTCTCAGAAGCTCAATTAAGAGGAAGTGTGGAATTTTCGACAATTATTTATTTGAAAGAAGCAGGCACTCCGCTTTGGGGAGAGGAACATCTAGCTAATCAATATGGATGTATTTTAGGAGAGTTAGATAATAAATTTGTAATAAGGCTAGATGGAAATGGTTCAGTATTTCCTATGTATGAAATACATGAACCGGGTCAGCCATTGTGGTATGTAAAATGTGATTGGATAGATCCTACATATGACCTGTTTTCAGACAGTGTTTCTATATACATAAATACTGCACACAAAAATTACAAGTATTTAGATAAAACGAAAAGAACATTTGATGAGCAACTTTTAAAGGAAATAATGGCAAGTGCACTAGGTGTTATTATTACAAAATTAAAAGAACAGGAAGATTATTGGGATGCAACTACTTCTGGTGAGGATTTGCAAAATGGTAGTGTGTCAGAAGCTATCCACTATTTCATTGATACATTGGAGTGGGATGTTTCTGGACCGGAGGCAATGTCATTGTCTATAAGAAAATTTTTTGATCAAAGGATATAGAAAGTATGATTATTAAAACATTAAATCGTTCGGAGGCTCAGAATGCAATGAAAGAATGGGTTTTGAATTATCCTTCATTGCCGGAAGTCGAGGGAGATTATTTGAAGATACGTAAAGATATACAAGAGTTTAATCAAAAGGTGAGAAGTGAGTGCCCGGATAGTATAGCAAAAAAAGACTACTACATAGATGCTCACATTGGGATTTTGTTGTACGATTATTTGTGGCGTGTGCCGGGATTTAACCTTAGAGCTGCAGCTAATGACGATTTTTGGAGATATCTTTCGATAAAGGTTATACCAGATGTCGTTGCTGAAAGATGGGGATATGATAATGAGAGTCATTATTGGAGCAAACCTGCAAGAATATGGCTTAGATCAATTTGGTGGTACGTACATTTGTCGTGGCAGGGAGATATGCAGACAACTGCCAAAGTATTGGAGGCTCCATGTTTTACAACCGACAGTATATTGAATTTAGAGGAAAGAACAGGACGTAAGGGAACGTTTATAAATGTATATAGATACATTATGTATTACTATAGTCATATACCGCAACAGGTTCTTGATGAATACAATAAGAACACAAAAACGCAGCAGGATGATTTATTCAGAATTGTAATGAAATTGAACACTGCTAAAGTGATGGTTGTGGATCCGGCATTATATTTGGGTGGCGAAAAAGAATATGTACGCTCTTTATTTATGGACGCGGGGGTGCGTGTGTAATGTTACCTAAAATTATTGATCTGTTTTCAGGGTGTGGTGGATTGGCACTCGGATTTGAAAAAGCGGGTTTTGATATTGTGGCAGGAATTGAATTGATGCCAGAAGCATGTAAAACCATTTCTTATAATCTTTCCTGGCGCTATGGAAAAAAAGAAACACATATATGTGGAGATATAACAGAAATAGAAGCAAGTGTGTTTAAAAATAGTTATGGAGATGAGGGGGGTATTGTTATAGGAGGACCGCCATGCCAGGCGTATTCTATGGCAGGTCGCGGGAAACTTAGATCACTAGGTGAAGATAGAGTAAATATAAAAGATGCAAGAGGATATCTGTATCAGGATTTTTTGAGATTTGTATTCGAATTGGAAGCAAGAGCTGTTGTGATGGAGAATGTTCCGGAATCAACAAATTTTGGCGGTAAAAATATACCAGAAATAGTATGTACTGAGTTAACTAAAAAAGGTTATAAGGCATATTGGACAATACTTAATTCTGCCGACTATGGTGTTCCACAGGTAAGAGAGAGAGTTTTTGTTGTAGCAATCAAGGGGGATGAAGGAAAAGAGATAAAATTACCAAATCCAACACATCGAAATGAGGTTGATGTATTGACCCAGCATCAAAAACGATTTGAGGGATATAAGCAATGTCAATTTTTTGTGGAACCCAATGGAACAACAGATGAATTAAAACCATGGGTTACTGTAGGAGATGCTTTTTCAGATTTACCAGAAGTATTTCCGACAGCAGACTCAAAATACAAATTAGTGTCATTAAATATTGAGTATCCATATAAAACGGAAGCACAGAATGAATATCAAAAATTAATGAGAACCTGGTATGGTAAAGAGGGATTTGGTGTTTCGGCAAATGCATTCAGAAGGAATACCAGAGATTTCCCGATCTTTGAGAGAATGCAACAAGGAGATAATTATATTGCGGCGACAAAGATAGCAGAAGAGCTATTCTATGAAGAGGCAAAACTTTTTGGGTATGAGAAGGATAGTGAGGAATACATTAGTCTCTATAATAAAATGGTTCCGCAATATGATAAAGAAAAATTTGAGAATAAATGGAAAAAACTTGATGAAACAAAACCATCTCATACATTAGTAGCACATTTGGGAAAGGATACATATAGTCATATCCATCCAATTGAACCAAGAGGAATTACCGTAAGGGAGGCTGCAAGGTTACAATCTTTTCCAGATGATTTTTTCTTTGATTGTTCTATGGGCGATGCATTTAAGCAAATTGGAAATGCTGTGCCTCCGCTATTGGCGTATGGAGTTGCAAAAACAGTGTTGAATACTTTTGAGGAGGAATAGGCTATGGGAATACTGGAGGAAATTAGAGAGTATTTCGCATCGACGCAAAATGGTGCAAGAGAAATTAAAACGTTACCAAAAGAATACTCAGCAATGGTTATCCGTGATAATGAAGGATATGGTGTGGCTATTGAATTTGATGATATCAGAGATATTTCAGAAAAATTTGCCAATAGCAGATTGTTTTCCAGAACTCTTGCAATTGGCGGTATAGAAAAGAAGTATCTTATACTGAGTTGTATGCTTGATAGTTTACGATATGAATTTGCTACGGTCTGTGCGCAATTTGTAGAGCCGGGGATTGATGGTATAGATAGAAAAAATCTTATGTCTGAACCATTGGAATGGTGGAAAAAGTGGCGTGAGTTAATGGGAAATACCATTTCTAATAAGGAAGCCTACAGTGTAATTGCAGAAATGATGGTTTTAGATGATTTATACACTCAGGATAATACTGTGGAATGGACAGCTGTTAATTCTGGGAGCCACGATATAGAGGGAAACGAGAGCAGCTATGAAGTTAAGTCAACAGTAAAACGTTATGGTGCTACTATTACTATATCTGGACAGCATCAGCTCCAAAGTTTAAAAAGATTACAGCTATATTTCTGTAGATTAGAAGAGTCAAGAACAGGAATATCTATAAATGATATGAAGGATAGACTGGTTGCAGATGGATATGATAAAGATAAGATTGAACAGCAGTTATATCAGTTAGGATATGAGCGGGGTGCAAGTATAAGGGAAGAAAAATACAAAGTACTAGAAAAAAGAAAATATGAGGTCGATGATACATTTCCGAAGATAACAAAAGCCTCATTTAAGGATGATCATATACCGGAGTCAATAACGCAAATTATATATACCATTGATTTGGACGGCTTGGAATATACTGTATGGTGATCCCGGGAGAAAAGAAATGTTTAGAGTAATTGAAACCTTTAGTGGAATTGGCAGTCAGGCAAAAGCATTAACAAGAATTGGAAAACCTTTTGAAATTGTAAATACCGCAGATTGGGATATTAACGCAATACTGGCATATTGTCTGATACATAAAGGCAAAATTGATATTAATAAATATGCAGAAATTTCAGATGAAGATGTTACAAATTTTTTAAAAGGTTTATCGATGAGTTCCGATGGAAAGAAACCTATGAGTGATGAGGCGTTTATGCGAATGCCAATGCATTTGAAACGAAGATTGTATGCAGCAATAAAAGAAACAAGAAATATGGTAAGTATTACGGATGTTATGGGAAGTGATATACCAGACAATATTGATTTGTTCACATATTCATTTCCTTGTCAGGATTTATCATTATGTGGATGCTGGCATGGGAATAAAAGTGGAATAGCAAGGGATGCACATAATCGTTCTGGTATGCTTTGGGAAGTTGAACGTATATTGCTTGAAATGAATGAAATGGGAAAAGAATTACCTCGCTTTCTGCTTATGGAAAACGTGACTAATATTCTGTCAAAACCACATGCTGCAGATTTTGGTGATTGGAAGGCTACTTTAGAAAATCTGGGATATTATAATAAGATATATCGGCTTAATGCTCAAAATTTTGGTATTCCACAAAAAAGAGAAAGAGCATATATGATCAGTATATTGTGCAAAAACAATGCAGAAACAATAGAACAGGTAGAAAAGTACTTTGAAGAACATAATTTGGAAAAGGACGAGGCAACACATTTAAAGCAAAGAGATTTAAGGTTAAAAGACATTCTTTGTTTAGATTACGATAATGTTCCCCAATATAAGGAAGAAGCTGATGCAAGTAAACCTAATGATACGCCTTCCAGAAGAAAAATATGGGAAGATAATGAATTGCTGTATGATGGAAAAGAGATTAGGGACATAGTTGTTAATACAGTAACGACAAAGCAAGACCGTAATCCTAATTCAGGATTGATTATTTATAAGAATTGGGCAAGAGGAAAGACAAAATGGAGATACCTGACTCCAAGAGAATGTTTTAAGTTGATGGGATTTGATGAATCGGATTTTGACAGGATAATCAGTGATAATCCTATGGTAACAAAGAACAGACATTTGTATTCAACAGAGAAGCTTATTAAACTGGCAGGCAATAGTATCGTGGTTGATGTTTTGGAGGCTATTTTCCGACAGATAATGGATATTAATGGGAAGATTTTAGGTGAAAGAAAATGACAATAAATCAGAAAAAATCACTAGTGGCATTTTATATTTCAAAGTTTAATGATGATGCATTTCGCGAATTGGGATATGGTGGACCGGTGTCAAAAGCGATGGATGACTTATCAGTACGAATTACTGGTCCGGGTGTTGCGCCTAATGCTTATTTAAGGCGAAGGCGGGATGAATTTGATGTGTTTTTTGATAACGGAAGAGTTGGACAACGCAACAGAAAACCAACAGAGACGGTAAAAGAACTATATGGGCAATGGAATGTAATGGAGTTTGAAGAAATAACAGAAATTGTAAAATCAGTTTTGGATGGAACAATGGAAGAAACTCAGGTGATAAATTTAGACGTTGATGGAGAAAAAGTTTCGGAATATGATGTTGAAACGTATTTAAACTTTGATGACAACACAGCGGCATTAAATAAGACGGTAAAATCTGTGATAGAACGTACCTATTCTAAAAAGAAAGTAGATATGTTAAAGCGTTTATATGCGTATAGATGTCAGATATGTGGTCAAAATGTCGGTGAAGAACATGGCGTTAATATTGCAGAAGCTCATCATATTAAGTATTTTTCAAAGAGTGTTGATAATTCATCAGATAATCTTCTTATATTGTGTCCAAATCATCATAGTCTGATTCATGCATTAAATCCAAAATTTGATTATGATGAATTACAGTATATTTATCCAGACGGAAAGACTGATAAAATTATATTGGATTTGCATCTGACTCATGGTAAGGAGGAAGAATAAAAATGACAATATCTGAGCAAATAAAAGTATTATGTGTTAGACAGAAAATAAGTCTGGCAGAGTTGGCAAGGAGATTGGGAACAACACCTCAAAATTTTAATGCAAAACTGAAAAGAGAAAGTTTTACTGTGGCAGAGCTTGAGGATATAGCAGAAGCCGCGGGAGTTACTTTTGAAAGAAGTTTTGTGTTGGATGATGGAGACACAGTATAAGAAGGTGATATATATGGCGGATGTTTTGACTAAAGAACAACGGCATAAAAACATGAAAAATATTCATGGAAAGGATACTAAAATTGAAATTATCCTTAGAAAAGCTTTATGGGCAAAAGGTTATCGGTATCGGAAGAATTATAAAAAGTTACCGGGAAATCCGGATATTGTGTTGACAAAATATAAGATAGCAATTTTCTGTGACGGAGAATTTTTCCATGGAAAGGACTGGGAAGTCTTAAAATCAAGGTTGGAGAAGAGTAATAACAGTAAATTTTGGATAAGTAAGATATCTAGAAACAGAGAGAGGGATGATGAGGTAAACAAAAGATTGTTGTTTGAAGGGTGGACTGTTATCCGATTTTGGGGTGATGATATTAAGAAGCATACGGATGAGTGTGTGAAGGTTGTGGAAGAAGCAATACAGGATATGGTACTTGAGGATATGGAATTGTAAATGGTAATAGTAGTATATATAAATGAAACAGATAGTTTGGTGAGTGGGGGCGAAGATGAATAGAACAGATAAACCAAAGATGACATCAAAAGCATTAGTAGATAAATTACGTGATGAAAAGGGTGTCTCATTCAAATATGTAACAGAAGATAATGCAGAAAAATATTTAGCGCAAATAAATAATTATTTGCGTACTGCGTCATATAGAAAAAATTACCAGAAATACTTAAATGGTCCGTCAAAAGGAAAATACATTGATTTAGATTTTGCATATTTACAGGAATTGTCGACGGTGGATATGCATCTGAGAAATTTGGTTACAAAGATGTGCATTGATATAGAACATGATCTAAAGGTGCTGCTCTTGGAGAATCTTGAAAATGATTCCGGGGAAGATGGTTATGATATAGTTGATAATTTTTTGAGTAATAATCCATATATTGTTGGTAAAATAGAAGCTGCAAGTGCATCTCCGTTTACTGGAAACTTAATCAATAAATACTTTACGATTTAAAGAGTGCATAAACCTCAGAAGGGAAAATCGGAAAATAAAATAACAGCGTTTGATTGTCCGGCTTGGGTATTGATGGAATTATTGAGTTTTGGAGATTTCATTCGTTTTTATGAATATTATTATGGATTGAAGGGTGGTATGCCAGTTGATATATCTATGATTAATCTGGTAAAGAGTTTACGAAATGGATGTGCACATAATAATTGTATCATTGCGGATTTGAATCCGGGAAGTTCTATAGCTCCGGCAGCCATATATCGAATAATCAAAACAATGCCAGATATAAATAAAAATCAGAGGCAAAAGAAATTGTCCTGTCGTGCGGTTTTAGAGTTCGTTAGTATGCTTTGTGTATATAATATGGTCGTATCCGAAAAAGTAAAAAAACACCGAATTAATGAGCTTAAGCAATTGTTTGATGTTCGTATTAGAAAAAAAAGGAATTTTTCCAAAAGAATCAGCTGATAACAAGCACTTTTGATTTTGTTTACAAAGTTATAAAAAATTTGTTTGGATAAATTTGGACAAGCAGATTTTGAGGAAAAGTATTGACTTTTTCAAAAAATCTACATATACTATGGATAGAATCATAAAACATTTATGTGTTTTTGTAAGGGCGGCGGGGAGCATCCCAAAGTTTGTGTAAACCTCCAAACTGATGTAAGATAAAATTACTCAGTTTGGAGGTTATTTTTATGGCAAGAAGAAAAGACAGCCCACAAAAAGCAGCAATGCGAGAAATGATGCGTGATTATCTGAAGAATAATGATATCAGCATCAAAGACGGCACCGATGTAAACAGTATCATGCGTGACATGATGTCTGTTCTTCTGGAAGGTGCTTTGGATGAGGAATTGGATGAGGAATTAGGTTATTCCAAGTATGACTATCGAAACAAAGAAACAGATAACAGTCGGAATGGGCATTCCAGCAAAACTATGCACACAAGCTATGGAGATATGGATGTAGCTATTCCAAGAGATCGTAACGGTGAGTATGAGCCTCAGCTAATCAAAAAATATCAGAATACTGTGACTCAGGACATGGAAGAAAAAATCCTTTCCATGTATGCAAAGGGAATGACTACCGGAGATATCGAATCTCACATGCGGGAACTGTATGATATTGATATTTCTGACAGTACCATCAGCCGGATTACGGATAAAATCCTTCCAATTGTAAAAGAATGGCAGGAACGTCCGTTGGAAGAAGTGTACGCTGTCGTATTTATGGATGCTATCCACTATCATGTCCGAAGTGAAGGACGAATTGTAAAACGTGCGGTCTACATTGCCCTTGGTATCGATATGAATGGAAGAAAAGATGTTCTTGGTATGTATGTCGGAGAAAACGAAAGTGCCAAGTTCTGGCTCTCCATCATGAATGGATTGAAGAACCGCGGAGTTGAGGATATCCTGATTGCATGTGTGGATGGACTAAATGGATTTCCACAGGCAATTGAAGCTGTTTATCCAAAAACAGAAATCCAGCAGTGTATCATTCATCAGATTCGTAATTCAACGAAGTTTGTTTCCTACAAAGACATCAAAAAGCTGATGGGTGATCTGAAGCTTGTATATGCGGCTCCAACGGAAGAAACAGCTTTAAATGAGTTAGAATTGTTCAAAGATAAATGGGATTCCAAGTACCCGAAAATCTATAAATCCTGGCATGATAACTGGGCAACCCTGTCCACATATTTCAAATATCCGGAGGCAGTAAGACGTCTAATTTACACCACAAATGCCATTGAAGGATTCAACCGTCAGCTACGGAAAGTAACCAAAAGCAAGACCGTTTTCCCGTCGGATGACAGTCTTTTAAAAATGCTGTATCTTGCGACTATGGATATCACTAAGAAATGGACAGGACACCGGCAGGACTGGGGACAGATCCATTCCCAGCTTGAGATCTATTTTGAAGAACGTCTGGCTGGACGAAACCTGTAAAACAAGCTTGTTTTAGGCAGGTCTTATTGACATGCCCAAAAACTCCTGTATAATGCAGATATGGGCAGAACCCGGAAAATCGGCTCTGCCCATTTGCAACTATTCACAAATCTTATATCAGCTTTTGTAGTTTACACAAAACTTGAAACGGTCTCGGGCGGCGTTGCGACGGCGCTCTATTTTTTTGTTTAAATGCAAGTACTAAAACACCAGATTCTGGTGTGAATCCCTGAAAAAACACCAACCATGTCCATAGACTGTTTTTTGCAAGCCCTTTTTGGACAAAGGGTAATTATATTTTACAATAAACACATAGACAAACACAAAACCCCATCGTATGCATTTTGCGCCCTTCGGCGGTCGCAAATGCGTTTGAGAACGGCCGCTCTGCGGAGCATAACGGCCGCCTGTTTTTAGTTAATTGACCATCACTTATCGAGTGTTGATCTTGATAGTGTAGTGTTTTGTGACTCGTTTCATAATAGAATTAGCTGACACTTCATCATTGAGAATCATTGCCTTCCAACTAGCCGGATCACGCTGTGAGCATACAATGGTGCTTTTTCTTTGTTCATTGCGTTTCTCAAGCGGTTCGAACAGGATCTTGATCTCACGTTCATCTGTAATGGTATGAAGAAGAAAATCGTCCAGAATAATTAACTCCCATTTGAGATACTTCTTCATTTTACGAGCGTATTTATCGTAATCCTGTTCTTTTAAGGCGACCATACTCTCCAACAGTTCTTCGCTATGGAAGTAACCAACGTTATACCGATTACAGGCTTTAATGCCGATAGCCTTTGCAAGATAGGACTTTCCAGCATCAGATTCACCGAGAATGCAGAGATTATAGCCTCTTTCAATGAATTCCAAGGAAGAAAGCATCTCTGTTATGCCTGATGGCAGATATTCTCGTTTATCAGAATCAACGCAGTCTGCCAGTTCTTCAGGAGATCCTTTTAGGTGTGCAGCTGTTAACCGATTCTTTAGTGTTGTACTGACTTTTTCTTGAAACTGTGGACCAATCAATTCTGCGATCATTGTAAGACGATCCATTTCAAGAAATCCAGGTCTGTGATACAGATCATCCAATGTAGCCGCCATTGTTGAAAGCTTCAGTTCATTTAATTCATCAACAAGCTCATTCATGAGTTTAGTTCCGGTAAGCATCAGTCATCCGCCTCCTCTCGCATTTGATCTGCAAGAGCTTTGCTGCGGGATAAAAGAGTGTCAATACTGGATGCCTCAGGCGGCATTACATATCCACCACGTACAGGTCCCTTCTTGGATGGAGATGGATGCCGGTATCCAGCCTCGCCGAGATCATCTGCAACTACAGATATCGTATTCTTGATAAATGTATATTTCTGCTTGTTCAATGCAATAGCTTGCTTACAGCATTCCTCCAGGGCTTTGTTACTGTATTTCTTAGTGAAATTCAGAATGCCAAGACACATGCGGTAGGTCTGGACTTCATACAGCCTGGATTTAAGAACAGTGCGGATAACAGTTTCCGTATTCTTTCCAATAAGCTGTGCTTTTTGGATAAAGAAGGGACCATTCCACTGGGTAAATCCTTTATAATTATCTGGCAAATGCTCCGGATTTGTAGACCACTGGCCTTTTCTGGTGGCTCTGGGCCATTCACAAAGGATACCGGCAAGAGAATAAATACGAACAACAGTTGAAGATGCCTTAATAGATACTTTCTTATGCAAAAACGTTTTATCTACGCTATAATAAGCATTGTCAAAGCGTATGTGGAAGTCACTTGACACCTTTGCCGTTTTTCTCTCCATGTACTCGTAATGCATGGAGGGAAGCGGCATCAATTCAAGTTTCTCTTCCTCCCAATAATAGTATCTGTTATGTTCTTTTTTTTGAATGGCTCCTTATTCAGAGCCTTCAGTTCATTCCAAAGATCCTTATTAAACTGTTCCAATGAGAAATACTGACGTTCTTCCAGCTTATGGAAAAATCCTTTTTCAAGAATGCCTACTGCGTTTTCTACAGAACTTTTGAACTTCGGTTTTCGAACTTTTGCCGGAAGGATGGCGGTGCCATAATGATCCGCCCAGTCGGCATAGTCCTTGTTTAATTCCGGTTCAATCCAGTCCTGATTTACGATGACTGCCTGCTTGCAATTATACTCTATATTTTCATTACGACCACCAGATCCAGGTACGGAACCATACACAAGTTCAGCGATTTGGTGCTATGTCAAGATTTAGTACAAGTTAAAATGAGAAATTTCTCCCCATTTTAACCTGCCAGAAGCTCCGCCTTAGTATGTGTTCTTTCATATACTCGCTCAAATTCATCAGGCGACATAAAGTCACAATGGCTGTGAATTCGTTTCGTATTGTAAAAAGCTTCCAGATATTCGAAAATCAACCGGTATGCTTGCTTGTAATCACGAATTTTAAAGCGATTGAGCCATTCACGTTTGATAATAGAATGAAAGGATTCAATGCATGCATTATCCCATGGAAATGCTTTCTTTGAATAACTACGCTGCATGGTGGATGCTTTTGTGGAGGAGATTGTCGTGTATACTAAGGATAGGGTGGAGATAAAGTGGAAGTTTAAGGATGAGTTTGGGGAGGGGGAAAAGGCTTGAAAAGATAGAATATTTGGTGGAGAAGATGGAAGTGGAGTGGTATACTTGTACTTATGAAAGTATATCACTAGAGAGATGAGGTGTTTTTATGATAGCGAATGTAAAAAAGGTTAAAGATGTGGGTGTTTTTAAGGATTACGAAACTAAGAAAACAGGATTACAGAAGGATTTCGGCAAGAAGAATTTTATATATGGTCTTAATACATATGGAAAATCTACATTATGTGATATTTTTAAAGATGTTTCAGATGATGCAACAGATCGTATTCAAAAAAGACTTACCATACCAAATGGAACGAATCAAGATATTGTGATAAACTTATCCGATGGTGCAGGTACTGTAAAGTTGAATGGAAGTTCTTGGTGTAATAATAAGTTGAAGAGTAAACTAATGGTATTTGATACAGAATTTATGATCAATAACGTTTTTAATGGAACGAATCTGATTGAAGATAGAACAACCAAGGAAAATTTTACAGAATTCATATTAGGTGATAAAGGGGTTGCCTTAGCGCAAGAGATAGAAGAACTCAAAAGAGAGATAAAAGACGAAAAAGCTAAATTGCAAGGAATGGTTCCATATTCACAAAAAGGAGAGAGCGATGCTACAATTAAAAAATATGTTAAGCAATGTGTTGAGGAAAAAATAGAAGATTTGGAAGAAACTAAGGAAGAGCTTTCAAAGCAAATAAAAAAGAATAGACAAAGGGAAAATAACAGAGCTGATATTAAAGAGTACAAAGTTATTGATGCCCCTGACTGTAGCAAACTTACTAAATTAATTAAAGAGGTTGAGGCGGTTAGGAATATATTGGAGACAAACTATTCTATGACAGCGGATACACTTGTTACTTTTGAAAAACATATAAAAGAAGCCTGTCATGGTTTGAAAGGGGCACAAGAATGGATTGGTCAAGGTATTCATTTTATGGCTGATGATAACGTATGTCCTTTTTGTGGACAAGAGATTGCGGACAAATCATTAGTTAATGCCTTTTCAGAATGCTTATGTGAGGAATATCAAATATTTAGAAAAAATTTGCAACAAAGGATTAATTCGGTTTCAATTGATTGGAATGTTTTTACTTTGTCTAAAGACGTTGTTGATTTGCAGAAAACGATAAAAAAGGCAGAAGAGATTTTTGGAGAATCAGTTTCTGTATGGGATGAAGAATTAGAAAAAATTTATCAGGAAATTGTTTTGATGGAAAAAGAGGTTCAAACTGAATTTAATAATTTCAGGGATAAAGTTAAATCGCTTTTGAAAAGTAAGAGTGTGTTGTGCAATGTCAAAGTTGAACTGGATGTAGATATTATAGAAAAGATTAAGAAGAATTATGATAAAAAAATAGAAGATATAAGTAAAATAGTAAATAACATTAATGAAGTTATTTTTCAGGTAAAAAATGATATTAATAGTAGTTCGTATGAAGAAGAAAATGATAAATATATGAATCAATTACGTGTAGTTGAAGAGAAAATCACAAGATTAAAAGAAAATGATGATTGCGAACAATGGAAACTACAATTCAATTTGATTGAAGAAAAGAATTGCAAAGTTAAAGAAAAATCAAAGGCGTTGGAGGAAAATCAAAAAGAGTATTTAGATAATTATTTTGATGTAATTGATACTATATTTAAACGATATGGTGGACATAAATTCAAAATAGAAAGAGGAGATTTTAGTAACAAAGGATACAAGAAAATATTTGGAGTTAATATATCGTTCAATAATGTATTAATTTCTGAAAGTGGTATGACAGGAACTGTATTTAGTGAATCAGATAAAAGAGCACTTGCGTTAGCAGTCTTTATGGCTAAGTTGGAATGTATGCCTCGAGATGAAAAGGAGAAAATTATTCTAGTGCTTGATGATCCTGTTACAAGTTTTGATGATAATAGAATGAAGATTATAATAAATAGTTTGATTAATGTTTCTGATGAGGTAGAACAAACATTTATTTTATCGCATCATTTTATGTTCTCCAAGATGCTAAGCGATAGATATTTTGAACATTTTAATTTCTATAAGCTGGCACATATGGATGGAAATTCAAATGGAATATTTGATATGGATGCTAAAGAAGAATTTTTGACAGGATTTGATAAAGAATATTTAAATATTTCTAAGTTTAATAATGCTGAAACGGGTAGTATGTCAGAAAATGAATTGAGAGTCTTTTTGGAAGAGTATTTGAAAACAATTTTTGCAAAACAATATGATGAATACAAATTAACAAGTAAACAATTGGGAGAGCGTATCGACGAATTGGAAAGGATAGGAGTAATAACGTCAGATGTTAAAACAAAGCTACACTATTATAGAAACGAACTCAATTCAGGCTCTCATACTTTTCAAATGAATACGATTGATGATGACAGAAATTTTTCTATAGATTTTGTCCATTATTTATTTGATAATGTTCATATGGGGTAATGACATAGCCGCAGTTATTAGTGATAGATATATAGCGCTGGATTGTGATTGTTACCAAAATTGTACCATCCGTGATGTTATTTGTGATATTCACTATTCGATGGATGGAGATGGAACAGTTCTGTACGAAGAAAATGTTGAGATACTAGAAATATTAGAACACTTATTTGAGAGCAATCATAATAAGCAAATAACTGAATAAACCTTATCAGAAAAAATAAAACTTCCCATCACACCCTTGACACGAGGGGGAACTGGTAAAACATATGCTTCTGCGTTTGCATTAAAGAATGAAAAACCGAAAAAAGCATTGTTTATTGTTCACCGAGAGATAATTGCAAAGCAGGCAATTAAAAGTTATCAAAAAGTATTTGGGAATACAAAAAAGCTTGCGCTATTGTCTGGAAGTTCAAAGGAATATGAAGCAGATATTTTGTTTGCAACAATGTCTATGATGGCCAAGCAAGAGACATTAAATCGGTATAAACCGGGAGAATTTGAATGGATTTGTATTGATGAGGTGCATCGTGCAGGATCAGATAGTTATCAGAGAATTATGAGCTACTTTCAACCGAAGTTTTGGTTGGGAATGACTGCGAGCCCCGAGAGAACAGATGGGTTTGATATTTTTAATTTATTTGGCCACAATATTGCATATGAAATTCGGCTGCAACAAGCATTAAAAGAAGACATGTTGTGCCCATTTCATTATTTTGGAATTACCGATATTGAAATTAATGGAGAAATTATGAATGACAAAACGGGACTGCGTAATTTCTCATATTTGATTTCAGACAAACGTGTGGAATATATTCTACAACAGGCAAATTATTATGGATATAGTGGAGAACGAGTAAAGGGGCTTGTTTTTTGTAGCAGTAAGAAAGAAGCTCAGGAACTTTCCAAAAAATTTAATGCAAGAGGTTATTATACGGCTGCATTAGCGGGAGATGCTTCTGAAAAGCACAGAGAGGCTTGTATTGATCTTTTAACAAAAGAGGTATGATAGATATGAGCTTTTGTATAGTAGGTTCTAGGAAAAAGAATAATTTTGAAATTCGCAAATATTGGGAAAAGACAGAAAAGTCATCAGTATTAAGACAATCTGTAATGTGGTCATTTCCAAGTGAAGTAATCGATGCTGTTGAAAAAGAAATAGAAAGCATAAAAGATAATTAATGTGATTAAGGTGGTGATCTCATGTTAACAAATGACAATAATGTCAGGCGCAATGACTTATCATTACGCCTAAAATACATAGGTATCAAAACCAGAATATTTAAAATAGCTCCCTTTAAGTATGTGATTTTATGTTCCAATATACCAGACGATTTTGAAAAAATAAAGACATATTTTGAGCGCTCCATAAGGTATGTTACTTTGCAGATATCATTATCGGATCAGGTGCCGGAACATTATATAGAGGAACTCTCTCCAATTGATATGGAACATCCGGTGGATGATTTTCGGGCAACAGCGAGGACCAGAGCTGAGATAGAAGAATATATTTATGGAAGATACCATGATTTTGACATTAGAAAAATTGTTCCGAGTGAAGGCGGCATAAATTTTCATATGGATATTTATGTTGGAAGTGATGTGAGTGACAAACAGATCGCAAGGTTGCAAAAGGAACTGACAGAAGTTGACTTTGGAACGGATCAGATTCAGGTACTTCGTACAACGGACCCTCTGGAAGATAAAACAAAATTAAATCCGCAGGACAGTGTTATGTGGTTAAATACGAACAAGAGTTATCCGTTTACAGTTGCTGAGACAGATTTCTGGTATGACAATATAGAGGCAATTTATGATGGCTCTGTAAAGAGAAAGGATTTATCTTTTTGCAGAGATGGAGAACTGAAATGCTTTGTGAATGCGTCTGTTTTTCCAGTGATCAATCTACGCAGCCTTTTATTATTATATGATACGGTGTATCTTGCTTTGCCAATTGAAAATTTTTTGGATGAGTTTTTGGAAATGCAGGGCATGAAAAAGAAAGAGCTGGTTCAACTTGTTTCAATGGGGAAAGTAGTTCTTTTGTTAGGAAATGATGAGACGAGGTATGATCGGCAGGTTATTTTGGATGCTTACAAAGAGTCACCGGATTCTGTAATTGGAAGAAGAGCTATGAATGCGATGATGATTGCACAGCTGGTTGAGATGAAAAATCAGTATGCTGCCAATTATCCGATGGCTTATGAGATGGCATCGCAACTTGCAAAATATGGAAATCAGAAACAGGATGAAGTGGCACTTCATATATCAGAACTGTTGGCATGGCCATATAGAGTAGTGGGAGAAAGTTTTGGCATTTTGCAAAATTCGAGTCCTATGGCAGTCAGTAATTTCGGCATTAATCGGTTGGCATATAATTTTTTCAGAGAGCATGATCAGAAGAGTGCAATTGAATTTGAATTTATTTCAAAGGCGGAATCGGCACATTTAGCCATGGCTTTGGATGCAACATATTTTCCGTTTCGTGCAGAAAATGATAATAAAATATATACAGATGAGGCAGAGACTTCTATGATGGAAGGAATGATGAAGGTATATTGGTATGCACCAGAGCAAGTGAAGCGGATGCAGTCGATTTGGAATACAAATTATACAGAAAGAAATATGCTGGAATTCTTCGACACAAAAGAAAATATTGATATTTTGCGTACTGCAAACATGGCAGACAAGTACCAGACACCTTTGAAGTTCCGGGCTATTTTGGAAAATCTGGAGAAGATGGAAGAAACAGATCGAAGACAAAAGATTCGGGAGTATAATAATATTTTGGCAGAGGCTTCGGAACGAACTGCAAAATCGACAAGTATTGTTGATTTTATGCTTGGAACTACCGGTTTTTTAAATTTTGGATCTTATTTGAATACGATACTGAATTTGCTCGGATTACTGAAAGGCGTTCCAGATATGATGCCTGGTGCAACGGAGCGAAAGGATTTGCAAAAATTTCGTTCGATTGCAAAAGAACTGGGCACAGATAATCCAGAGAAAACAGGAGAGGAGGTTTATCTTCTTGATCGTATTTCTCCAGTGGCTAATTTAAGATAAAAAGTAATTTATGCAGACTATCTGCATAAATGGATTAGAACCATTCCGGAAGGCATTGATTTGGGAATTATTTATAGGTTATACTGGAAATAAAAATTACATTATTAGATAAATACCAGGAGGCTTACATCATGGAACGAGTAGAAAAATTCTTAAAAGAAGCAGAAACATATTATTTAGCAACCGTAGAAGGCGATCAGCCAAGAGTCAGACCTTTTGGTACAGCCCACATTTTTGAGGGGAAACTTTATATTCAGACAGGTAAGGTGAAAGAGGTATCAAAACAGATTCATGCAAATCCAAAGGTAGAAATCTGTGCATTTAAAAATGGAGAGTGGCTTCGTGTAGCAGGAGAATTTGTGGAAGATGACAGAAGAGAAGCCAGACAGTCGATGCTTGATGCTTACCCACCATTACAGAAAATGTACTCAGCAGACGATGGAAACACAGAGGTGTTTTATTTTAAGAATGCAACAGCAACATTTTCATCATTTACGCATGATCCGGAAGTAGTGAAGTTCTGATGACAAAGGACGAGTGGTACAGGCAGTTGTTTGAGAGACTGGACAATTCCAAATTTCGAAGCAGCTTTCATTTGAAGCAGAAAGACATAGATTACATAAACCAAAAGGGACTTGATACGATCAGACAACATGCAAAGGACTTTATTGCAAAGAGAGAAGCTCCCGCATTTATAGCGAATGATGGCAAACAGACTCCTATGAGGGGTCATCCGGTATTTATTGCCCAACATGCAACTGCAACATGCTGCAGAGAGTGTATCCGGAAGTGGCACAAAATGCAGCCGGGCAGGGAACTGAGTCAGGTGCAGCAGGATTATCTTGTAGATATAATTATGACATGGATTCAAAAAGAACTGGAAAGGCAGAAAAAGAAATTATGAAAATGCAGATATTTGTAGATGCAGATGCGTGTCCTGTAGTAGGTATTGTAGAAGAAATAGCAGAGAAATATAGTATTCCAGCCACATTGCTGTGTGATACGAATCACGTATTATATTCAGACTATAGCGAAGTGATCGTAGTTGGTGCAGGAGCAGATGCTGTAGATTACAAGCTGATTAGCATTTGTCATAAAGGGGATGTCGTAGTATCTCAGGATTATGGTGTCGCTGCTATGGCACTTGGAAAAG
>OHPP01000617.1_pt1 | contig 23259 bp, 28 predicted proteins | sample 1577731 | NCBI WGS metagenome assembly OHPP01 (sample SAMEA3879536, study PRJEB24766) | human gut metagenome | biome: human-associated habitat; feature: feces | place: USA | collected 1985/1987
CACTTAGTATCTCATATTGATACTCTGTTATTTGACACCATCCCCGTAGTTGAGCAGCTACGGGGATTTTTTACTGAAAAAGAAGCGATTCATTCAACTGTCCTTTCCACAATCTCCATCACTACATGGCTTGACTCCAACCAGAGCCAATACCACAGCCAAAGCATAATCCCACCCAACCAAACAAAAGCCACATCAATATAGTACAAATTTAATATCCTGCTAACCAATACGCATAAGAGTTCTCCGCAAAGCACATAGGCAGCAACCATAGTAACAAGCTGGTCATTGGCAACAGTTATCAAAACCAGAATGCCTATAACGGGAAGAAGGGAAATACAATCAATTAGAAGTTGTTGTTTGTCATTCATAATACAATAGGGATTAGAATACAAATATAAACATTATTTTGTATAAAACAACCCTCTATAATAGGAATTTCTGACAAAAAAGAAACGAACTATTATTACAATATAAACAAAAAGAGCGACTATTCAGCCGCCCCTTTCGCATTAACGAGATAGACATAAAAGTATCTCAAATCATCTCTGTAGATGGATGCCGAACCACTACAGAGTTTCCATTCATTCTACAGTTTCTCCTTTTTCATTCAGAAGTACCGTCACTTCTTCAGTGGATTGATTTTCCTTGGTGATGGTCAACACAACCTTATAAATCTTACCGGTTTCTTTCTCGGAAATGAAAGCCTCCTTTATTACAGCCCCCTCATAGTCCTTAGCCAAGACATTCATAACTGCCTGAGGCAAGTCTTTTACTTCCACTTTTGTGAACTCATCCTGAGGATTTTGCTGAGTTTGCTCTACAGACTGTGTTCCAGAAACCACGTAAGCAAATGCTACTGAACTGCCTAATCCCATAACCATTGCTAATGCTACCAATACTTTTTTCATAATCGTAAGTTTTAAGTAAATAAATATAGTTTTTGTATTAACTATAGGACAAACGATATGCCATGATGTACATCAGTACATAATACATTATACATCAGCATATTATAAAAACAAGAAGGAATAATTATGTGTGGAAATATGTGGAACTGAGTACCACACATGGGGAATAATTACACAATATGGATTACTTAATTCCTGGGAAATGGAACAAGGCAGCTGAATAAGCTGCCCCTTCTATAAAACAGTCAACAAACAGACATTCACTAATCAAATGGCATAAACATAAGCATAAATAACCCGGCTAAAGCCATAGCAAATGCAATTACCATACAAAACTCTTTTTTCATAACTAATAATTTGGTTAAACACATATTTCCATCGCACGTTCAACAACGCACTCTTGTCTCCGACAAAACCTCAGCCGCATAAAAGCTGAGGTCCAGCATGTTCCTTTCAATATATACAATCAATTAGAGCACACAATGTTGGAACATTCTGCAAATCCAGTATAAAGAAACTGCAATGGCTGAAAGAAGGACTATACTAACACTATATACCGGATTCTACTATAAAGACAACTGCTTTTCTGAAATTCCCTACGTGACTTGAGGGAATTTTATAAAAGAAAGGGCCCAAATGAAAAAGCCCCGACGAAAGCCGGGACATGTCACACACAATAGATATGAATTATTACTGAAATCTGAATATAAAGGCAGCTTATTCAGCTACCCATCTAACACATAATACTATTTTAATAGAGATATTATCTCATTAGGAGTATAAATTACATGGTCAGCATCTGATCCTAACAATGACTCTTCATTAGCACTTCCCCATAAACAAGCAACACTTTCAATTCCCGCTCCATTTGAAGCTATCACATCACTAACCTCATCCCCAAAAGAAATAACATCTTCCGCACTTAAACCTAATTGAGTCAATGCTAAATTCATTCCTTCCGAGTTTGGCTTTTGTAATTTAACATCATGATAAGCAACAACTGTATCAAAAGGTATATTGAAATGATTTAATACTTTCTTTACATAAACAGAAGGGGCTTTACTCACAATTCCAACTTTTAAATCATTATCTCTTATAAATTCAAAAACTTTATCATAAGCTTCATATAATACAAATTTAGAAATCAGTGAATAAACTATATTCCAATCGCGAGCACTTCTATACGACTTAGCAATATTTGAGTCTACTAAGGTTTGATCAAGATCAAAAATTATACCTTTCTTCATAAATATACATATTAGAATAATAGCTGTGATTCATAATCATGTTTATACTGAAGTTGTTTTCCTGACTGCAAGAATTTGTATAATATATTCGCTTCACGTAATTGAAGAGCTCCTTTTCTGATTAAATAACTATTTCCACAAACATTCTCCATTTCATTCACACGCTGATCTTTATAAAAGACTGCTGCCAAAATTTTATTATTATCAATGGTCGTTTGGACAGCATGCATTGTACCACCCTTCATCCCAGTTTGAATTACAATTGTAGCAATAGCTAAACCCGCTTGTAACCTATCTCTTTCTACAAAGTTCGTTTTAAAAGCAGGAGAGCCATAAAAATACTCGGATAGTAGTACTCCACCTTTCTCTACTATTTCTATAGCAATGCTTTCATGTGCCTTTGGAGAAATAGTATGAAGACCATGAGCTAATATAGCTGTAGTTGTTCCATTTTTTACAGATAAGGCAGCTTTATGAGCAATAGTATCACATCCTAATGCTAAGCCACTAACAATATTAAATCCTTTCTCTGCAAAATATTCTCCATAATATTGCCCTGCTTCTTCTCCTTCTATTGTAGGGTGTCTTGTCCCAATTATTGCAATTGATTTCTTATTATTAATACTATTAATATCACCCTTATAATTAAGTACTATTGGAGCTACATCTTTAAATCTATTATTACTATATGATTTCAGTTCTTTAAGTTGTATCGGAAACAAATTATCATATTGAGAAATAATATGTACGCCGTTATTCAAAGATTCATCTAAAACTCTTTGAGCTTCATCAATAGCTTTCTGAAAAAGATCTGGAGTCAACTCTTTGTTTAATCTTATATAATGAGTTTTTATGCACTCCTGTACATATGACACAATGTCATTATCAGAAAATAGGTTACATTCTATCATAGCTTTAGCTACCACCTCCACAGTCTTAGGGCCAAAACCTGGTAAATGTTTCAGTTTAATAATTAATTCCGTTTCTTTAGATATGCTCATATTCAATTATAAATTTTCGTTAGCATGCTCATCATGAATTGTTCTCGCAATACAAAATAAATAAAAAGTTGCGTTAGGCCATTCTTCTTTTAATGTTTTTATTATTTCAGCAGATGTGACGCAAGCTGTTGAAATATCATCGACAATCAACACAGATTTATTATTAAGATCTTGTTTTACCTCTATTTCAAAAACCCCCTCCATTTCTACCCTCCTAGAAGCTAAATCCGGTAATCTATGTAGAGGAGTAGTTACCCTTTTTTTCTTTAACAAACGCGGTAAATATGCCGCAGAAACAGCATCTGCAATAGCAATAGCTAAAGGTCTTAATTTTGCAGATTTCAATGCTGTTGTTTCAGAACTTCCTAATGTTCTAATAACATAATCAAACTTTAAGTTTGCGCTATTTATGGCTTCAATGCATTTATCGATAATATACTGGTCATTTTCATCATTCTTGTTCCATTTAAATTGCTTAATCATGCTAGTCCACTTGGTTGTATCTGTATATCCTTTAGGAATATAATATACTATATGGTATGCCTCTTCTAGACCTGCGTCTGTATATTGAGGATCATTTGATAAACTTTTTAATTTCATACATTACTCTCTTGTTGTTTTTGATAAAAAAATACCAGTGACACTTTTAGCACCAGTTTCTAATAGTTTAGCAGAGACTTGTTTAAAGGAGGAGCCTGATGTAATAACATCGTCAAACAGCAATACATTTTTACCTTTATACTGTTCTGAGTTTATTGTTAGATATGGTGTTATATTTTTATTACTAGTACCTTTCGTTTCTTCATGTTCAATTGCAGAAAGGTAGTTAAAACCGTTTTCAATATTTAAAACTTTAGCTACTATACTACAAAAATATTCAAAACGCTTATTTGTCTTTTCCAGTTTTGAAGCAGGTATTATCATCAAACAAGTGTTTTCAAGATTAACTCCTTCCTTTTTAATACTTTCCACTATTATGTTAGCAGCAGATTCAACAGCAGCTTTATGTCCATCTTTAAAACTATATATAAAATTACGAATAGTCTTTATATTATTATCTACATCATTTCCTATTCCAGATAAAGGGTAATAATCATGAATTACATAGTACTTACATTCTTTAAAAGCCATGCTTTTTTCTTTTCTTATTCGAACTAAGCATGAATCACGATGACGGAATTCTTTAATTTTCTTATCATATTTAAGAGTGTACATAGCATTTTATGTTTAAGGATTAGTGATTTCAAAAATAAAAAATAAATATCAAAAAAAACAGTTTTAGAAGAATGTTTATAAACATAAAGCCAAACTTCATTACATTTGGTCGAACTCCATTCATAATTGGAGAGTCTATATTAAGTGTTATAACAGTCATTCATGTCTGTACGCAATGTATTAAATGTAAATGAGACAAGTAAAAAAGTTGCCCCGAATCAGAGAGACGGGGCAATTATTCATGTATGAGAAAGCTAGAACTACTACAACAAAATTTTTAACCTATAATTCTTTCTATTTAACATAGTACACAAGTTCTGAAAATCAGCAACAGACAACCCAACAAGATTTGATAATTCCTCTTCAGAATAATCTAAATCATAAAGATGAGCATCAATCATCTTTTTCAATAACACTGGCTGATCTATATCGACTTTTTCTGTTTCTTCTTTTCTTTGTCCAGTCTTACTTAGAGTCATCATGTAATATTTATAACTATTATCGCTCAGAGAACCAATTTCTCTAGCTCGATGTAATATAGCAGCCTTAGACATTTTCCAATACATTTTTAGGTTGCCTAAATCGCCATATCTAATATTAAATAAAGAACGCTTACATTCTACAAATGGTAAATTGAATTCTGCAGAAAACTCATTTGCCTGCCTTTCTTTTTCTTGATCTTCGACATCGTCAAAAGGTACGCGAAGGTGCATGACTAAGTGACCTAATTCATGTCCGATAGTAAACCTTTTCCTATCGTTTGGCATATTGGCATTTACAAAGATAACAGGTTGAGATTTTTTCGTAAACTTAGTGACTCCGTCAAACTTGTCATTATCAATATCTAGAAAGATGACTATTACCCCATTCTTTTCTAAAACATTAACGATTCGTTCTAATGGTCCCCGCTGAATACCAAGATATTCTCTTAATTTAAAAGCAATAACTGATGGGGTATTACTCCCTGATACATCGCAATGAGGGATATTCAACTCAGGAACATCTACAGACTCCATTAATTCATCTATTACCATATTAAGAATGTCAACTTTGGCCTCGAGTATAGATAATTGTTTTTGAGACATACTTACTCGCTTCCGATAAAATAGAGAACCGTTTGAACTAGCCTGGCTCTCCTTATAAAAAAAACATAGAGGATAGTCCAGTACCTTTGAGATTTCCGCAAGCAATGAATCAGATATAGATAATAACCCTTTTTCTATTCTGGAAAGATTTCCTTGAGTCAACCCTTTTACTTCTTTTGATAATCCAGACTGAGTCATACCTCTGCTTTCACGCGCTAAAGTAATATTTCGATAATTAATAGTGTTCATAATAAATTCTCCATAATAGCCTATTTTTTAAAAAGACTCTTTCCTTTTTTTCTGTTTTTTTATTGTAACAGATGCATCATTGTTAGATTTTAAAACACTAATGACTTTACTGGCATTAAATGCTAAATCGACAATATTTGATACCCATTCTTTTTTCCCATTTTCCATGTGAATTGCATATATACCACATATTGATGTATTAGACTTATCAACCTGATAACCAATATAAGTAATGGGAAAGGTATCAGAAACATCTGTTGTTTTTTGCTCATTATACATTTGCACCTTTTTCGTATTCCACCCAGAAGGACGAAGAAACTTATCCACCTTCTTAAAGAAAAGTTTATTCACTCCAACCTTGGAATAAAAACGTCGTGCATTCCCACTCACTTCTCCACACTCAAAATAAGGAATATCACTGATTTTACCTTGTACAAATGAATTTAAATTGTTTGACTCAAAGTTTCGATTCTGGTAATGTCTTGGATAAGAATTACATAACTTTTTACTTTCAGAATACGCGCTTTCTATTGCATCGACTATATCAGCCGAATAAGGCAATATGTACTCCTCAAATTCTTGTTGAGTCATCGTTTTACGTGGCATCATTTCCTCATCTGAAAATAATTGCATACCTTTGCCCGCAATTAAGGGGCTTTTAATCTGTTTTTTCATTAAACCTCCTTTTTTATTTATTAAAACAAACCAGCCCCTCATCCTGCCAGATCAGGGGCTTTTTTCTTTTGCAAATATACGACTATATTTTGAAATAAATAATTTAACTAAGAAAAATATAAATATTTTGATGTAAATAGTAACAAAAAATATGTTAACAACAAAATTTTGTTTTATCAGTAATATGTAATCAACCTCCCTATAATCACGAGAATAATCTTGATTGAGGCAACATTATCTCATTATTTCTCCACATAGATACTGGATATTCGATAAGATCACCACCAAAACAAATTATAGCTCACCCCACCACCGACATAAAAACCACCCGGATAGCCATACCCAGCCTGCAAACCAAAGCCCCACCGCTTCTTCTTCGACTTGATGGCGACTGGATGGTATATATCATTCGTCACCGTCTGATACACCGTCTTAGGAAATACCTGTAAACTATCCAGCCGAGGGTCTACATATCCACTTACCACAGCACGATACGAACTGTTTCTATATACTACTTGCTTACGATGAAGCAAGGTATCACCTATCCGTGTCGTATCATCCGGCACGAAACGCCAGAACACAGCCATCGGCGCAGAGATAAGCATCGTATCTACCTTGACAACCGTCTTAATCTTCGTCTCTACACGAACTTCTGCCGGAGGCTCATGCGAACGAAACCAAGCTGCCACACAAGCAATCACCAGCAATACAATTAATATCCACGGTAACTTTTTCATTCCTCGAACCTTAAATCGTTTATACGGTTCATCCACCCCCGTTTGAATTTATTGTTCGCCGGACGAGAACGGCATATATCCTCGATGAAATCGAACCGTGCAATCTTAATCATGTCGAACAACTCACGCGGGTTCCTGGCATTCACCGCAGCAAGTGTCTTAGGACCTACTATTCCATCCACAGTAACACCAAGCAAACGTTGAGGAATCTTTATTCCGTGTGCACCGGATGCCCACACCCAATCGACAAGGATATTTGCTACGGACTGGCTTGTTATCAAATCTGCTTTCCATCTGTCCCAATAATGCGGCTTGAGCACCCGTTTAACGACATCCTCACGGGTAAGCAGATGCAGGTCATCCACGTCTATATCACCGTCACCGTCCTTGTCATAGCCGCATGACTTCCACGTACCGATAGTCACACCCATATTCGTAGCACCTCCAAGGTCTGCCGGGTCATTCACGAAACCGCCTTCCCATTTGAGAATCCACGGCGCTAATTTATACACATTCGCCATTTCAATTTTCCTCCTTATTCAATTAATACCCATTTTGCGGTTCTCTATCACCGCACTTCTTTCTCTCACACCGTTTCAGTGCCAGTTCCAGTTTCAGGTCAGAATTAGTCTCCTTCAGTGTAAACAGCTCATCCTGTGCCTTACGGAGCCGGTCAGTCTGCTCCACAAACCGCTGTTCCTTCTCCGAAAGCTGCTTCTGAAGGAACTCGTTGTACTCCCGTAATGCCTTGAACTCCTCGACATCCGCATGTGCGTCCTCAATACGCGCGTTGGTCTTACGGGACATCCACCACTTGATAAGCTGCTTGATGCCCTCGATGCCACCGAGTGCGGTCACCAACATAACCCAATCATTCATATCCATTTCACCAATTCATTTAATAATCTACTAATAACCATATCTTTGTCCGACACCGCACAAATGTACATCAGACGAAATCAAACAAGTTGTTGAATTACAATTTTCCACTGACATTCCGTGACAGCAAAAGTAATTGCTTCCACAGCCTCGAAAAAGGACATAAAAAAAGAGCTCGATGACAACGTAAGTTGCCACCAAGCTCTTGGTGTTTATATGCATTTCTACAAGCAAATATAGGAATTTATATTTGAAATCCGATTACTTATTGCATCCTTTTTAAATGGTCATCCAATGTTTTAGGATTGCATTTCAATTTTCTACAAATGGCAGCTTTAGAATATCCGTATTCAAGCATAGTTTTAATCAATCCTTCTTTGCCCGTCAGCTTGTAATGCGAGTTATGCCCACCCTTATGCCGCCCTAATTTCTGTCCTTCGGCAACACGCCTGGCAAGACCTTCTTTGGTCCGTTGCGAAATCAAATCACGCTCAATCTGAGCTGACAGACCAAAAGCGAAGGCAAGTATCTGAGACTGTATATTGTTACCCAACTCATACTTCTCCTTTACAGTCAGAACAGTGATTTTTTTTTGCATGAGAGTGTTTAGAATGCTCATCACTTCCATCAGACGACGCCCAAGACGACTAATTTCAGAGCAAATAAGGGTATCGCCCTTCTTGAGCTTCTTTAGTAAGGTGCCAAGCTTCCGTTCTTTTGCAGACTTGGTACCGGATATGGTTTCCGACACCCATTTGTCTATTTGCAGTTCTCTTATCTTACAAAACCTCCCTATCTCAAATTTCTGATTCTCAACTGTTTGTTTATCTGTACTGACTCTAATATACGCGTAAATCATTTTTCACGCAAAGATATAAAACTCAATTACAAGGTAGAAAATAGCACATCCTTATAAGATGCCTATCCAAAGTTATCGGATTACATTGCAGCCTTCTACAAATGGCAGCTTTGGAATATCCGTATTCAAACATCTTTTTTATTAGCCGTTCCTTTCCAGTCAATTTATAATGGGAATTCTGAACACCTGGTTTTCGCCCAAGCTTCATCCCCATGGCTACCCGCCTGGCAAGTCCGGCTTTGGTTCTCCTTGATATATCTTCTCGCTCCCTTTGAGCAAATAAGACCTTTAAAAACGTATCTTGCACAGAATCTGAATCATCTTTAATAAGCTTGTCATCACGGATTTCTACAATATTGGCTTTGGCAATCAGACAATGAGATATGATAGCTATAACCATATACGCACAGCGTCCAAGCCTTGAAAGTTCCGTAACATATATGGTATCGCCTTTGTCTATCGTATTCAGTATCTTGCCTAATTTCCGTACATTGGGATGCCTGGCACCAGACACACTCTCTTCAATCCACTTATCTATAATGAGCCCCTTGTGCTTGCAGTATTCAGTTATCTCGTACCGTTGGTTTTCAACGGTCTGTTTCTCACTGCTCACTCTGATGTAACCGTAATTCATAGGATTCTGTTTTTCTCCTTTAAAAGTAAGAATTTATATGCAATTAATAAAGCATCGAACATAAAGTTTTCATAATCCGGAGGATTCGCCCCTTAAATGTACAGAAGTATGGCAGAACAAGATATTAAGGAAAATGAGATGACTGTAGCCAATAGCGTAGATTATGTACGAGGATTAAGTGGTAAAACAAGTGTATTAATAGCATTGTCCACATTACTATCGAAGACTATAAAAAGTGTAGGTAGTGTAGGCGATAATGATTTGAAAAACGTTGGAATATGTTTCGGGTATTCCTTCGGAACAAATGACGGTTCAGGCATTAATGGCATGTTCTTATCAATAGAAGTAGTGGGATATTATTTTCAACTCAAAGTATCATATACTGGAGATTCTATAAAATTTAGAGTATATAATTATAGAGACAGTCTTTGGACATCTTGGAAATCTATATCTTTTACTGAATAAAGCTTTGGAAATGGCATAACCTTTATGTTGCCGTGTTCTTTGCCCCTTAAATGTAAGAAAGATATGGCAGAGCAAGATATAAGAGAAGACCAGATGACTATAACTAATACAGTGGATTATCTGAGAGGGATAAAGGGTAAGGACAGCATACTTATCGCTCCCGGTAATTTGTTGAGTGCACTGTTTCAATATAGAGGTATAGTTCAAGATGCAAATAATTCTCTTGATGCTGGCTACTATACAGTTAATAGTAGCGCAATTCCTAATATTCCTTACGCAGGATATGGTATTTTGGTGGTATTTAAAGCTTATAACTATATTATTCAGTTATATTTATATGGTGATGGTATAAAACAAAGGAAATCTCCAGATATAGGTGTTAGTTGGGGAGATTGGAAGTCTATAACATTTACTTAATCAGAACGCTTTATTTACCCTTTCACTTCTTTGCCTTATCTCTTGCCCCTTAAATGTGTGAGATTATGGCAGAGAAGCAAGATATTAGAGAAAATACGATGAGTGGTGGAACTCCGGCACGGCTGCGTGGACTGGCGGCAAACGGCAACAGTATATCACCGACATTGGAAGAGGTAATGAATGCGATGGGAATATATACCTATAGCTTTACATTGGCGGCAAAAGAGGAAAAAGACCTTGGCGACTTGGGGTACGGTATGTATTTGCTTGCATCCCCCAACAATGCAGCAACTGCTATATTTGCTTTTGGTTCCTATTCAAAAGGTTTTGTGTCAGATGCAGGTTCAAATTTTTACTGTGATTATACAGATGGGACTAAAGGTGTTGCTTTCGGTCGAAAAACGACAAATGGTAGCTTTTTTATCAAAAACAACAGAAGCACTGAAACATACATAGTTTTAAAAAGGATTGGTACCTTATGATAGTGGTTCTGCAAGCCATGTGGATTTTCATTCTGGTTATGCCCGTTCCGGCCATCTCGGTCAGAACGGGCAGAATACTTCTTGTCAATGCAGTCCATTCATGGGGTAGACTGCATAAAACCTAAACACTTAACTGGAATAATTGGCGGCATTACCCACCAAAAGCATCCGATCTTCACAGACCGAGAATACTTTCATTATTCCAAAGAATAAAATAGTATTAGTTAAGTAGTATATCGGCTAACTATACAAAGTTACAGTATTTAGTCGGAAACAGCAACCATCTAAGTAAAAACATCCCGATACTTCACAGACCGGGATGCAATGCCAAACAAAGAGAGTTTCCGAATGAAAATCAATATGAACAAAATGTCTTTAAACCTTAATGCAACTAATACCTATTGTCTAACCATAACAACTACAAGTTACTGATAACTTTTAAGACATAAACCATAGTACAAAATTGATACCAGAATGATTGCGCAACAATATTGCATTCATTTTCATTAATATAAGGCAAAATCCTCTTTTAACAATACTGTGGAATATTGTGGAGTGCTCCACGGTATTGTGGAATAATTCCACAGTTTTAAGTAAGAGTTACTGACTTCCATTCGCTCCAATTCCCATTCCAGCATCGTCTTACATACATTCCTATCATATTTTCTGGGACAGCTATTTGATACAAAAACACTCCTTCTGTTATATATTTTGCTCTATGATTTGAGTATATGCCAAAAATAGTATCTGATGAAATGGGTGGATGATTAATAGTATCAGCGTTAAACATGCCAGAAATTCCATAATCTGTTTCGTTATTCAAATCTGCAGCATATCCTTTACCGAAAGTTTCTGCCACCTCTTGAATTGTCGGTGATATGCTATTACCATTTGCATCCAGCCCACGCAGCCGTGCTGGCGTTCCACCAGCCATCGCATTCTCTCTAATATCATCTGCCATAATATTCACACATTTAAGGGGCAAAGAGTATGGCAGAAAAGCGAAAGGAGGAAATAAATAGTTAGCTCAAGTAATAGTTATTGACTTCCAATCTGACCATTTCGCTGCTCCATCGACATTATAGGCAGCTCTAACTTTAATTATGCTCATATTATATGCAACTTTAATCTGTGCACCTTCAAGCCCGGTCGGATTTATCGAGATAAGACAACCATCTATTCCACTGCCATCAATATCTGATGTTGAATATGCAACATAATTCCCGACGATATTAAGGACGTCAGTCTTAACATGTCCTTTATTAACAATTGCCTTATTCGATATAGCATTTAATACGCTAATCAACACGCTGTTATTTCCTTTCAAGCCTCGCAGATAATCCACACTGTTGGTTACAGTCATTTGCTCTTCTCTAATATCCTGCTTCTCTGCCATACTTAATATATTTAAGGGGCAGAAGATAAGGCAGAAAAAGTAGAATGAATAAATTGCTTTATTATAGGTAATTTATATTTGCCTCCAATTAGTATAAAGGATGGCATCCCCATTGCTATAGCCTTCTCTGATATACGTGAGCCTTCCGCTTACCATCTGAAAGATAAATTGGCTACCACTGGTATCTCCTTTAGATGAACGCTGCACATGAATACAAACACCATATTCTATCGGTGAATTTTCTGTCTTTCCTATATAAACAACACTTAAACCTTCATTTAAAACCTTGTATGCTTCATTCAAATCGTTTAAAGATGTGATTCCAATTCCCTTAATAGACAGTAATGCACTTAATGAGGGAAGCTCCATCTTAGCTTGCCCACTATCTGTTTTTTCCCCATACACATACTTCATACTTGTGACTACCGGAAACTGGTTCATTGCTATATCCTGCTTCTCTGCCATATCTTCCTTACATTTAAGGGGCATAATTTCCGGATGGAAATATTACCCGATTTAACATTTTAATAATTAACTCGTTTTGTAAATTATAAATCAAAATTTTCCGTAATATCTGAAGAACTCAAAAGGAGTTCTCACATCAAGATAACCGTCTACCTCTTCGTTGGCTTCCGCTTCCATTTCAAACGCGGAATTTCCGTAAGCCTTATCACCTACATTTATCCAACACCGGTTACGGCATAAGTGATACATGTAGGATATTGCGTACTCCACACCATACTGGAGGTAGAACCACAACGGGCATAGCAGATATACCCATAAGTTGAATCCGGTAAACAGCATGATTACCGTCAGCAGCACAGCGGATGCAATCATGCATTCCTCCCATTGACGCACATGAATCGCCTCATGGTTAAGTGTACTCTGCTTCATCTCCTCCTTGCTTTTCTTGGTGAAGACGAAACATCCCAATGTGATGGTGTTGTAACCCTGCCACAGCAGCCATTTCGCTAACTTGCTTTCATAAAAAACTTTCATACATCTTTCCATTTATATTAGTTTGTTAATTAACCGGGTTTTCGTAATCATGGTCACCCAAATCAGCATACGAATACGAAATGCCATTTTTATTGGTTGAAATCCAGACTCCTCCCAATGATATGAATTCATAAACACCAGGCTCTGTGATATGAGCTTTATTGCAATAATGGTATTGACCGTCAACCAACTCCATATCATTAAATCCGTCCGATGTTACAACTGACACATAGCCATATGTGCTCCCTGAAGAATTATTATATATGATCAAGGATATTTTCATACCCACACATTGGGCAGAGCTGGGAAGCATGTATTCACTTTGGCCTATTCTACTGGGACGCCCATTGCCAAAATCCGAACCAAAATTGGGGTTCAGGTAAAAGTAGCCTTCATTGGAACTAAACCCATGTATCTTTATGAATGCCGCTGTCGCTGTAATTTTTCCTTGAACATTGACTTCTCCAGTCTCACCATCAATGCTACAAGTGACATTTCCATTCTTATCCCTTGCCAATACGTTCTGTACCACCAAATCATCCACAAGGATTTCATCAGCACGTATTTTTCTCGCTAAAGCCATATCCATAGCTACAAACATAAACTGCTGTGCCGCCTCCCAATTCGCATCACCGTCTATCGAGGTGGGTGCGACAGTGACCGACGTACCGTAAGCCCGTACCCGAAACGGAATGGTGCGATTGTTGAATGTGGCCAGTACGATGTCATGGTAATCTTCATTCCAGACATATGTGTTGCCCTTGGCGAAAAAACCTCTCGGACGCGGCTCACTGGCATCCCGTCCGCTTGAACCGTCATAGCTGACACCCACGGACATCTCCGCAATGAAACTGTCATTCCATGCCGAAGCGTCAGCCTGGCTCTGGTAACAGCGGACTGAAAACGTTGAATACCCTGCAGAAGCGTTGACCGTAATCTCGGAAGCCCTCGAAGGCCCTGCGATGGCGCTCCATATCCCGTTGCTGTACCCCCGTGCGGTCAGATATCCGTCCGGATAAGTCAATGTGGCGCTACCAAGCGTCCGCTTGGCATAGACGCGGAAAGCTGAAGGAACAAGCGAACCGGCATTGCTCACCCGTATATTGCTGCATGTACTGATGAGATAGACCATGCCGCCGTCTGATGTCAGTTGTTCCCATTCGTCGGTGTTCACTTCTTCGGTAATAATATAACCGTAGGACTTGCCGCCGTTCTGGGTCTGCAGGATACGGCGCCCCTCATTGGTCGTCTGAGTCCACATCGGAGGATTGTCGGTACCATCAGGAGCGACACATAAAAACACACGTCCGGCCATCTTGGTAATACCCATGTAAGGTATATGCTTTCCGGTTTCCCATTCACCGCAATTGGTAATGCTTGTACCGTCTGCACCCTTGCTGCCAGTCACACAGATGGCGTTCGTTGTGGTACTTGTACCATCAGTAAAGACTATCCTTGTCCGGGTCCAGATATACCAGCCGTTTTTCCACGCCGGAGAGTCTGTCTGCCACTCGCCTCCGGTTGTGGTGGCCGATGAAGAGGAAAGGTAGTATTCTTCGGTAATGGACTTGATGCCCTTGCCGTCGGCTCCCTGCCCACCACTGATACAAGCCGCTTGAGTGTACTTGACTTCGCCATCAGAATAGACAATCTTCGTCCGCGACCAGATATACTTGCCGGCTTCCCATTCAGGGGAGGTAGTCTGCCAACCGTCCACCGGGGCAATGACATTAGACACCGATATCGCGTATTCCACATCGGTAGACTTGATACCCTTGCCGCTTTCTCCCTTGGCCGCATATTTCAGCCAGTCGGCATTGCCGTCTGCCGGTTCTGTAGACGTGCCTTTCTCATTGACACATATCCATGAGCTGCCGTTATGCGTCACCTCATCATAATAGGCATACTTCTCACCCTTTTTCCACGTACCTTTAAATAGCGGTACCCGGAAAGCCTCGCCGGTGATGTCATCCACCTGGAATATCTTGCCGGACATGATGACGTGGCGAAAAACAGCCGAGTAGTTGTCGGCCGGAATGCCGTGAACTGTTCTGCCTTTCTTCTTGCCAATCCACGACATCTCTTGTGCCGGCTCGACATCCCAGGTATTGGCGTGGTCGAAGAAAGTGATGCAGTTGTTGCCGTTAACCGTATCAATCAGGATGTACGTCTGCCGTTCCGGGTCTGTAAAGTTACCCGTCTGGGCGAGTACCATCGCATCCCCCGGCTTCCAGTCGGTACCCGGTTTCGGCGTCATGACGAATGTCTTGGCAGTGTAATCGGCAGAAGTCACCCGGAACTTCATCTCCTCGAACCCCTGCAGCTTGCCTTCGGCGTTCTTGGTGACGAAGTAGGTGGTCAGAATGTCATCCACAAACTGGCTCAGCCCGTCGGCATCGGTCAGGTCAGGAGTTATGGTGTAGCTGCCGTCACCGTTGTCGCTCCATTCCTTGACCGTACATCCGCCTCCGGGAGAGGCGCACATTCTGCCTTTGAAATAGGTCACACGGTTATAGGCAATCTCCGGAACAAACAGACGTTTGCGGAAAATGCCCTCTTCCATTTCAAGGATGCCATTCTTATCGATACAACCTCCGGAAATACCGGTGATAAACTCGCCGAACTTGACCCAATCTCCGAAGGTTATGGGGAAGGGGGTGCCGTCAGCCTGGTCTTTTCGAAGGAACACCTTTGATAATTCTTCGATGCTCATTCCTTGTTGAATGAGTTCAAGAATGCCAATAAATGTCCGTCCAACCCTCTCTGCGGTATTCTCTCCCTCAGAAGAGGCGTTCCTTATCTGTAGAGCAAGTTTCCTTAATATGTCAAGTGTATCAGGCATTATTCACCAAGTACTCTAAAAGTTACACGATTAGCATTAATCCCTCCACTTCCCCTATACAGCGGAAAGTCTTTTTTATTATCATTCAAATACCGAACACATTCTTTCATATACCTATCAGCAACAGAGAAAGCATCATTATAAGCCATAAGTTTCTCCTTAAAATCAGAACGCGATGAATATTCGTTATCTTTATTGACAAATCCAAAACGGGTGACATTTCCATCTCCATTTTTCACGATACGAGCATAGGTATAATATGCCAATGTCGTTTTCAGCCCTACAAAGGAACGTTTGCCTCCACATTCTATGGTATAAGAACTACCATTAAGCAACTCACTATAATTTTCCGGATGTTCTTTCACATCTAAGAATAAAGCATCACCCAAAGCTGACTTCAAATCAATGTTCTCCGACTCCCGAATATATGCCTCTATCTTTTCCGTATCGATGTGTATTGACATCGTACGAGCCAACTTATAGACCTCATCTGTTGTTATTAGACATCGCAGCATTTCTTATATATTTAAGAGGTTGTACACTAAAGTCATTGGAAGGATTGAGAGGTTCATACCAATGCGCAAAAATTTTCTGAAAAGCCCGTTCAATCATGCGTTGTTGCTTTGACACAATAGAGTTATAGTATTCAAAAGCATCTTCCAATATATCCCCAGAAAAACCAACCTTACCAATCCGGATACAATACCAAGGCTCCTGCCCGAAAGCCGAATAAATACGTTCAACCACACTGGCATCAGTAACGGTAAACTCCTTATCATAATTTTTAGGACTAATATCCACAAACTCCGGTTTTTCTTCATCAGATTCCAAGGTTACCTCTAAGACCTTTGTCGCATTGGTGTCTCCTTGTAATTGCACGATAGTATCAGAAAAACCAGTATCTTCATTAGTCCTATCCTCTTTTATAGGATTTCCGTTTTCATCAAAACGTACCGAAGAAGCACCTTTCTTTGTAATTATCATCCCGGAAGGCATGAAGTTACAACGCACATTACGATACTTCACATTGGCTAATCCCTCATCCGTACTCATTTCCGTAATCACACGGTCAGCTCTTCCGATAGGATACACGAATTTCCCTGTGTTGCTAATCCATAGTATCTGCCCCTTATAGTTTTCAATCCCTCCGGCAGCCCGAATTTGCGCATAGACCACCTCCTTACGTGGATTAAATACATCTATAAACTCCACATTTTCTGGTATTACCTTTATGGCTTTTCCCTGACGGGTTTTCTTTCCTGTCCAATCCGGATGAACTGCGATTTTTGCGATATATCCGGATTCATCCTCCTCCAACAAACGGCAATTTTCAAAGGGGATGTGCTGTACTTCCACTATATCTGCGAACATATTATAATTAACATGTATCGCCATCCCATCGTAATCAGCAACATCCTTGCAGACGAAAGCATGGATGTCATCTGCCGTATCTCCACGGCGGTTAACCACATATTCAGAAAAAGCAACCTCACGAAACCCATTTCCCTCTATGAAATTGGCATAACGTTCTGCACATTCGCTACCCGTTGAACTCGCAGCGATGATATTTCTTAGATGTTGGGGATATAAATTATCATCACCGTAGCTTTGGATGCCAAGATTACGTAAATAGCCCGTGTCAACACGCCTATTACTCTTCTTCTTTAATTCATTTACATTCATCGTTCCGTGAGGTTATTCTTTATTTCACCGTTTCTACGGCTTCTATAGTCTGCTTAGAGTCAACTACAGATTGAGCCTCTTTAATATGAGCATCCAATACTTTAGCTGTAACTTTCTTCCCGTTCAGTTTATAAGTCTTGAACGCATCTCTCACAAACTCAGAAGTAGCACCTTCCACTTCAAAGGCTTTCACCAATTCTGAAACCAAAGTTTCATCCAATGGTAAAGCAGGACTCATCCGTCTTTCAACCCTTTTCTCCCAATCGGAAGGCGTTGAAGCAAAAAAGACTATCCCTTTAGGATTTTCCGCAAGATACCTTTCTGCCGCTTCGTCAGTAAGATTGTTGTTGGTGTACATTTCACTACTTCCAAAGCCTACTTGGAGCAATACACCATTTTTCAATGCATAACTTGATTTTTCTTTCATTTTTCCATATCTTTTTAAGTACGAATACATTTCAATCACAGCGTCACGATAGCAATCACCACATGAGGTCTTGGTAAATGTCCTACCAAGAACTTCATGAAACATCAGTTCAATGTCTGATTTATCAGAAGAAGAAAGGGAGACCTTATCCCCCAATCTCTTCAACTTATCAACCATCTCCAAGACAAGCATATTCCCTCCTATGCTGCCGGTTCAGCCGTCAAAGTGTTGACAGCAGTCTTAGTTGCTTCATAACTCGTCTTGAACAAGAATAATGCAGATTTAGGCGTTTTCTGCTCTTCCAAGGTAACAGCCCATCCACCTTCAGTATCCTCGCTATACTTATCGTTGTCGATAGCTGTAGCTGTAAGCCCTTGGTAGTAACCATACACCTGGAAAGCGGCATCACCAGGGTTTCCTTCTTTCTGTAAACCCTTATATTTATTCTCCAACACCACAACATAGGTACCGTTAGCCAATCCGTCAATAACATCAGCGCATACATCCGGATCGTTTGCCAATATCACAATCGCGACAGTATTGGTAAACGAACTACGATATGTGCCAGCCACTAATGAGGTCTTTGTACCCGTAAATGGATTTTTACCAGGAACAACAACCTTATAAGCCTTCTTCCCGGTTTTCATAGCCAGCGTTTCAATCACATTCTTTTTTGTAGAATTGAATACTGTGGCTGCAAAGTCCACATCCGCACGATTCATTATTACCCCTTCCTGCTCCAATCCTTGTACTACTGGATCATCACACGACGGAACAATATCTTTCTTTAAAATATCATCACATACTCCCATAGAATACCTCCTTTTGTCAATATGCTACTTGCACCAAGTTGTCCTCGCCAATCATAGAACCGAGTTTACCAGTAGAATAGATATAATTCTTACGGGGTTTTCTTTCAAACCAGATATCAAGGTCAGATATCGGGTTATCGCCTTCACAACCGTACATTAAATTGTCCGGAGAACATAGAACCGCACGGTGAGGAAGGTTCAGTTTCGTTTTATCGTTCTGATACGCTTGAATAAATCTATCCCAAATAGAACATTTTACGACCGTAACGCCGTCATACTCTCCTACTTCAAGGCCGTCAAAAATGACCGTCCAAGGCATAATAACCTTATATTTCTCCCTCACATCACGTGACAAAGAATCACATAATGATTTTGTAGCAAAAATTGCATGTCCGGACTTCTGGAAAATACGGCTATCCGCATCTTCAAGCATCGTGTCAAACACAGATGTAGCAGCCCCCAATTCTTTCATCTTGGACTTCTGCAAAGCATAAGATGCTTCAGAGTTGGCTGATATAACGGTATGCTGACCGGAATTCTCTGCACATATGGCAAACAGGCGTTTAAAGAAACCGTCACATGTCTTGAACAATTCTACATTCAATCCATCCGTAATTTGACCGGAACCGTCAATATTAGCGGCATCCTTGTCTCCAAACCAAGTGAAGCGCCATAACATTTTCATCATTGCTTCCGTCAGTTTTGGAAGGACAATCCCATCCATATATTCAGTAGAAGTAAGGTCCGCAATATTGGTACCGGTCTTCAAGCAGTACTTTGCAATAGTATTCTCCAAATCCTCATAGCACATTTCCAACGGAACTTGCCAGTCGCCAATTTCCCATACTTTCTGGGCGGCAGCGATAGCCACTTTTTGATATTCAGGGTCACATCCGGCACCTGCGATACCTACATCCTCCATCTCACCGATGAAGCCAACTTTCTTGCCATTGGTCACTTTAGGCATGAACGTCATAAAACGCTCCATATCCTCATTTTGAAAGACTGTCAGTTCAATCAAGTCTTTCAAATCCTTCACCGCCTGATTGTCTGGCGTCAATTTTGAAAAATCTAAAATAGGCATACTCAATTCTCCTTTCTTTACTTTTTAGTTCTCTTCTCCCTTTCCTCTCTCAACTTTCTTTGAATAGGTGTCTCCTCTGCACTTGCTTGTGTCTCAACAGTATTCTTGAAGGATTGGGTACGCAAAGAGACTCTATAGGTTGAACAATGTTTTGCTAGCCAATTCTCACCTCCTGCCATCTTTACAGCATTCAGTATCTTATTGTCCTCAACTGTACGGGCATTGGTTTTCAATGCCGCATTTTCCTCTTCAAGTTCTTCAATGCGCGCCTTTAAAGCTTCAATCTCCTCGTCACCGTTTGCTTCTTCCGGGTCTTTGATTTCTGTAATCACTCCGTCTGTTACAATGATAGTCTTACCATCGGGCATAACATGCTCGCCATCGGGGGATGCCGCATCTCCCACCTGCGGTTCTCCTTCTTCACGTTCCACCGTCAGTGTATTACCTTCGGCATCTGTCAGTTCCATAGATACTACCGGAATGTCTTCTATCTTCTGGTAGCCACATTTCGCAAGCAGTCTGTCAATGATAGATTGCTTTACCGTTACTTGTTTCTCTTTGTTCATTTTCTCACTATTAAGTTTATAATCAGTTCCTTTTGCTGTAGTCGGTATAAGAACATCAGATATAAATCCAAGTTGTTTTGCAACCTCACCGCCAAACCATGCCTCCTTGTTCATCTGGACCTCCAAAATGGTCGATTCAACTCCTGTCCGTTCAACATATACAGCCATCATCTTATCCTTTTCCGCTTCCAGACTTGACTTGATGGATTCTATAGTTTCAAGGTCCAATAAATCATCATATCTTGCCAAATATGGTTTGTGGATGAGAAACTTTGCATGAGGATAAGCTTTTCTGCGTTCAAGTGGAGCAGAAAGCAAAATGATGGTAGCCATAGAAGCACATCGTCCAACAACGGTACAAGATATTTCCTTGCCCGACGCACGTAATGCATCATAAATAGCATACCCCTCAACCGTATCACCGCCGCACGAATGGATTTCAATGTCAATTTTAGGGTCAGCCGGGTCAAGCCATGAAAGGAAGTATTGGATATCCGGAAACGAAAGCCCCTCGTCACCAGTCAAATACCAATTTTCCATTTTATCCTTATCAGCTACAATGTCCTTGTTAATGTATAATTTAGCCATATCACATAATTGTTTGTAACAAAGGTAGAAAACATGATACGGCTTGAAGAAAATAAGAAGTCTATTCCACTGACACGCTTTGTCAGCAACTTTTTCAAAACAAAAAAAGAGCGGAATAATTCCGCCCCCCCTAAACATCCACCTTACTTGAGAACTTATCTATTATCCGATAAATTGTCCTTTCCGCAATATTATACTCATCGGATAAATATTGCATGATATAAGTCTTTTTATGTCCCTCCTTTGACAGACGGACATATTCTTGATACACGGGAATATATTTCACATCCCCGACATCAAGCGAAGCATCCCCCATCATTTGAAGAAGACTCTTATTCAATATCAATAGTTCATATGCTTTCATATACTACCAAGATTTTCAACGTACTTAACCCTATTAGCAACAGAGGTAAACTCTTCCACAGAAACCACCGGAGCAGGCGCCATCATCATACCTTTTGCAACAGCTTTGGCCAGCATGTCCTCTCCTAACGCCTGATTGGAAGAAGCTGTTACATTAATGGGAATACCTCCTCCTATCTGATTGAAAGCCGACAATAACGGAGCAAACATCGAGGTTGCAGCAGCCGTCATTACACTTTCACCGTTGGACAACATAGCAGGTATGGAATCGCTTGTACCGGAACCTGGCCCTTCAACTTTACCTCCTTGTGCAAATTTAGCACTTTTCACCGATTTCATAGCCTTTCCCATAACAGTAGTTACAGATGCCACTACAGTACCTATCGCAGCAAGCATGTCAATCCATGTTGCAGATGAGCGGGTAGCTGTTTCTACGGCTTTGGCAATGGCTACCCCTTGTGCGATAGAAACCTCCGCAATAGCCAGTATTTTCGCCAACTGGGCCATATTCTCGTTATCTCCTGCCGCTTGTTCCAACAAATCAGAAAGATTCCCTGCCAAGACAGAAAGGGATTCACCTTTATTTTGCTGCATCTCCACTTCCTTGTCAATGACCGCCTGCTTTGCATCCAAGTATTCTTGGTCTGCAGCAAGCTGTCTGGCCCGGAATTCGGCATCACTCTCCTCTTCCATCCGTCTCAAGCTGTCTTTCAGTTCAAGCTTCTGCTGTTCCTGCATACGAAGAAGCTCAAGTTCACTATATCCATTCAATTTAGCTTCTGCCAATTCATTATCCAATCGAAGTTTGAGTGCATCAGCTTGTTTCTTTGCTGTATCATTCTCATGTTGAACGGACAAATCATCAATCTCTTTATTGTACTTCTCCGTGACAGCAAGCTTCATCTGTTCAGTAAGCTCTTTCTGACGAAGTTCTACGTCACGTTGGACAACAAGTTGCTGTATTTTGAGTTGGTATTCCTGCTCACTTCCAGCTTTTACGGATTCAAGTTGCAGAGAGATTAGTTTCTGCCGGTTCTCCACCTCCTTCATCAGTTGTTCTTCCGATAATTGCTGTAATGCATCATTTTTTTGCTGTTCAAGTGCAATAATCTGATTATTTATAGCTCCACGTGCTTTCGTTGTAAGGTCTTGTTCCTCAATCAAGCGAACACGCAAATCTTCTATTTGACGAGAAAACTGACGTTCTATCTCAATGGATTGTTTCTCTCTACTGTCCTTAACCAGCTTAAGCATTTCATCCTCAGCCTTACGAATTTCTGAAAGTTCTTTTTCTTTTACAACTTTAGCCTTATCTACTGATTCTTTCCGCATCGCATTTATTTTATTCTGGGTTTCCTTATTACGGGTATAGCTCTCCATTTCCTTTTGAGCTACGTCCGAAAAAACTTGAGAGAATTCCTTTAAATCTTTCACTGTACTTTCTGATATACCCAATCGGCTAATAACCTCATCAGCCGTTATTGCACCTTGTGCCATATCATCAAGCAATTTATTAGCTTCACCAGTAAGTTCTATTTGCCCAAGAAGATTTGCCAATTTCTTTCGGCCAATATCAATGCTTTCCTGCTGAAGTTTATTTTCCATATCGTATGCTTTTGTAGCCGAAAGAAATTGGCAAATCT
>OHPP01000641.1_pt1 | contig 22382 bp, 25 predicted proteins | sample 1577731 | NCBI WGS metagenome assembly OHPP01 (sample SAMEA3879536, study PRJEB24766) | human gut metagenome | biome: human-associated habitat; feature: feces | place: USA | collected 1985/1987
AACACTTCGCCACTCTCGGCGATGGACCGCATCGCTAATTCCTGCAACCCGTAAAATGTCGTTTTGCCATACCAGTCGCAGGCGGTCGAATTGGCCCATTTGCTCCAAAGTCGTTTTACGAGTTGGCAAGTTGCCAAATCGGCGTCAGGCGCCGGCTGGATGCCATCGCCGATCGTGTGCTTGGTGATCGCTTCGACAGCCCGCCGCGCCCATCCGTTGTTACGGACCATATTACGGGAACGATCCCGCAACGTAACCAGCGCGGCCGATACTTCGCTATTGACGCTTGTGGACTTTGCCAACCGGAACGCCTTGCCGCGACGGCCTTTGTCGGCCGCCTCATAGGCCCGTTTTTTACGGCTACGCGATATTTCAAATGAAATTCTCATCTTTTGCTGAAATAGCCTCGGTCAATACAAGCGAGGCGACGACGGCGCAAGCGGCGTTCCGGAAACAACTCCTCCTCAATCATTCGAACCAAATCTTTCATTTCGGCAAGCGACCGATAGCTCACGGTTTTGTCGCCGTAGGTTATGGTTGTCGCACCGGTGGCGATGGCCTCCTTGAGCGCGGTATATTGTTCGATTGTAAAAGACATGGCAGCGTAACGATTTGCAACGAATTTATGAGAGGTGTTTTACATTCACAATATCAAGCGAAAAGGTTTACCGAGTTCTCGGTAAACCTTTTCTAAATATACCGACATCTCGGTATATCAATCATCCCAAAAACTGCCACCTCGACGGCGCCCGGTGCTTTCGTCGTTACGAGCGTCTCTCTTTTTGGCGGTTGCACCACCCATCTGCGCCAAACGCTGTGGGCTCAACCGATCCAGCCCGAGGATAGCCGCAGCAGCCCGAGCATAGACACGACAGTCAAGCGGTTCGTTGCGCTCGTACCGCTTCACCCATTGCAACTTTCGGTACCCCCGCACCACCTTGACGACCTGCTCCTCGGCGGTAAGGCCACGGAAATAGTGTTCGTCATACTCTGGAAAATGGCAATAGTTCGGCGGCGGGACGCCGTTCTCGTCCTTTTCCAGCCGCAGGTGGGCGTATAACTCCGTTTTGAGGAACGACACGCCGATATTCCACTGGCGCATCTTTCCGACCTTTTTACCCGCCTTGGTGATGTCCACCTGCTTGGGTGGTGAAAACGCCATACCGAGGTGATCCTGCCCCTTGATCGGTATGACGCGATCGCCGACGAACCGGCGGCAAAAGGTATAGACGTGCGTCGTGTTGTAGCCGGTATCTACCGCCATCATTCGGATGGGAAACTCCAGCCCGTCCTTGCGCGGCCACCGTTCACCCACGACGGCCGCCAAATCGTCCCACACGGCGGTTCCGGCCGTGTCCCCCTCGATTACGCGGTAGTCGATCGAATAGCTGCGTTTGTCGGCGCACCATCCGACAACCTCCAGTTCCAGGCGATCACGCTGCACATCGACGCCGGCGGTGAGGAAGCACACATCGGCGGGCACATGGTTGGTCTTGTACTGCTCGCGGCGGTTGTAAAGATTTTTGTACGGCGGCGCCTCGCCCTTTTCCGCCCACGTCTGCCCGAGGGTTGTATTCACGAAAACCTTTAATTTGCTCGGATTCTCCTTTGCCGCAATGAAATCTCGCGCGATCTGTTCCCAGCTATGCCACCCGTAGGGCGAATAGAGACTGTTAAGATGGAAACCAATCACATCGTGATTTACATTTTCCGGCTTGGCGGGCACCCACTGGCCGTTTGCCAACATGGTGATCTTGTGCCGCTCGGCAATCAGTTCGCCGCAATGGTTGCATTTGTATTTTGCTGTTTGGGGCTTGCCCTCCTCCCACTTGAGATTTGCGAATACCAGCGGCTGCATAGCGCCGCAGTGCGGGCACGGGACATGATAGTAGTTTTGATCGGTTTCCAAAAATTCCCGTTCGATTGCCGAAAGTCCCTCGATGGTGGGCGTACTCAACATGAAAATTTTATGGTTTGGAAAGGTTCGAGTACGGGCGATCGCCAAGTCGATCGGCGATCCCTCGCCGTCCAAGTCCTGCGGATATGCGTCCACCTCATCCAAAATCAAATTTCGGATGGGGACAGACCGCAATCCCGCCGCGCTGTTTGCGCCGACCATCAGCAGCAGACCACCGGGGAAATTCTTTTGCGTGATCGTGTTGTTGCTGTCGCGGCTCTTGGCCGGAGCCACGCGCTGCTTCAGTTCCGGGCAATTCTCGATCAGCGGGTCGATGCGTCCCTTGGACAACCGTTCGACCATTTTGTCGGTCGGCTGTACGAACATGGTCGGCGCCGGCGCGATGTGCATGGCATAGCCCACGAAGTTGCTGGCGCCCTCCGTTCCGCCGATCTGCGCGGCTTTTACGAAGACGATTTTGCGGTGCGAGTCGTGAACGCTCAAGCAATCCATGATGTCGCGCAGGTAAGGGGTGCGGCTCGTCCGGTATTGGCCCGATTCGGCAGAGCTGACCGGCGACAAAAACCGGTATTTGTCCGCCCATTGCGATACCGTGATCCGGTCGAGCGGCCGTAAGCCCTGAAAAAATTTGGTAATCTCTGTAAAAATATTCGTCATTGGTTGATTCTTGTTTGAAAATCCGCGAGCTTCTGCAACGCATCGGCGATCGCGTCGTATATCGTGTTGTGAACGATTGCCCGATTGTCTTCCGCCATAACCACGTCCGTTATTCGGTCGGGGATTGCAAGCAATGTGTCGCGCAATTCCTTGCCGGCGGCGAAAAGTTGGGCATTTATGCGCTCGCGCGACACCAGCGCACCCTCTTTTTCCTGTAATTCCAGCTCGGCGATCCTGGCTTTGGCGATTTTTTCCTGTAATTGGGCGTCCTCGTAGGTCATCGTAGCAGTTGCCACAGCCTTGGCCGTCGGTTCCGGCTCGATCACCGCTTTATCAAAGGTTTTGATGTAGCCCGCCAGCGCGTTGCGGACCTTGCGCTGGTTGGGGTGCGCCGAGTTCAGCGACTTATACCAGCATACGGCGGCCTGTTGTGGGTTCAGGTAATACGGCGAAGTCGCGGACGTCCCGACGACATCCGCGAAATTGTCCGGTATATATCCGCGCTTTATGGCCGCTGTTATGGTCTTGGCGCTTATTCCGGTTGTTTCTTCGAAATCAGATATTTTAACCCAACCTTTGGGCGCTTTTTTCTTCATTCGTATCTGCTTGCTACCTGCTATGATAATTTTTTCCTGCTGACTGGCAAAAAAACGCAATGCCGACTACCCCCGATGTAGGGACCAGGAAGAACCTACAAAATCATTCTTGTTCGTACCTTACCGGATCGGGTTTCTCAAATCCGGTTTTATCTCCGCATTCGGGACATTCTACATACCACATCGTTACGCGATCTCTTGGATCGAAAAAGGTTTTATCCACATCGGCGGCGCCATACTCAAATTGACATCCGCAAGGGCATTTCCGTACATATATCGCCATCTTACTACTGTTTCCGTGCTGTATTATCCGTTTCATGTCATCCGTTTTTTGCCGCGATTTTATTCACTCGACTGGTTAATTTTTCGTGTATACGGGCCGTCACCTCATTGCCTATAAATCGTGAAACTTTCGGCCGAATGTCCGGGGCCAAACTCATACGAAATGACGATGTGGTCAATAATTCAGTTATTAACCAACCCTTTGTATTTTTACGTTTGGGTGGAAATTTCCCGCGTACAAAATTTTTACCTTGATATTCACCCCTGGCAAATACCCCCTCGTGGCCACTGGTCATGGTGGCAATAAAGGCATGACGAATCATTGTTGTTTTACCCTTGCGTATCGCCACCGAAATGTGGGACCCTGATTGTTTCGGATTAAATGCGATGATTGGGATGCGATGTTGGTTTACTTTAATTCCACCCCATAATCTACTGGGTTTCGCCTTTGGCGAAACTTTAATCTGACGGTTAAGGTATTTTTTATTGATATTGTAACGTTCTTTAATGCTCTTTTTAATGAGAGGTACCGCATCCGATAATGTTTTATTGATGCCTTGCGCCGTGCCGCGTAATATTTCATTGGGGGATAGCTTGCTGCGAAACTCGTTTTGTATTCGCTCTACCTCGCCGCGCTTTTCCTGTGTGATCTTGATCTCCATAACGTCAGATTATTGCAGGGGAGCGTCCGCTGTGTGGGTGGCCGCCTCACCTCGTTCGTATTCTTTCAGCTTCTCGTCGATTTTGAGGTACAAATCCACCGGCTGGGGCGTCCGGCGTTTTAGATCCTCATACCACTGTCGCGATACGCCGGCCTCGCGGCACAACTTCGAAATGGATACATTAGCCGCGTTCGCCCGTCGCCGGATGTCGTTCGCCAAGTCTTTGTCGCTTTTTTTCATAATCCAAAAAAAATTATAAATACATTGATTTCAACGCATTCCTGCACCTGCCATCTCTTTCGGCCCGCAGATGCAACTCCGCCATGTTCTGCTCGACATACTCCCGTACATTCGCTGGGCATTTCCCGCTCTCATACATGGCCAGCAGATACTCGGCAGGGACTTTCGCTATTACTTCGCCCTTGTAGCTGCCGAACGGCATACGGTCGGCCGTCTTCTGCTTCCGATCGGCAGCCTCGGTGTCCCTGCGTTGCTCGATGGCGGGCTTGTGCTCCTCAATGTACCGCGCTACACTTTCCGAACATTTGCCGTTCTCATGGAGCCATAGCAGGTAATCGGCGGGGACGCCCGACATGGGACGCCCCTTGTATTTGCCGTATGGCATGGCGCTGGTGTCTGTCAGCCTCCACATAGTCAATAGCGTTTCCCGTGCTTATATCCTCGGCCCTCGTTGTACTGCATTTTCAGCAGAACGTGCATTTCGAGATCGATGCCGAGTGCGGTGGATAAATCAAGCAGGCGAATAGTCGCGTCGGCCAGCTCGTCCTCGAACGTGTCTTTAACGTGTACCTCGAACTTTTCACGGAACGGAAAGATTTCACAGGGTTCCTTATCGAAAAAAGCCGATAAGTCGGCCCGTTTGTTCTTACGATCGGCTTCCAGCGCCTCGGCGAGTTCCGAAACGGTCAGCATTAAAGCGCGGGGGATGTCGATCGGTTCATCGTGGAACCCTTTCGCTTTGGCGGTTTCAAATGCACGTCGCCCCAATTCTTTGAGTGTTAAATTTCCCATGATTATTTCATTTTTGAAAGGTTTTTACTCACATAATCCGTAAAAGCTCATGCAACTGGTCGCTGTGTCATCGTCGAACAGGCTGCCGGTCGCGTTCTGCCATTTGACATATTGTACTACATCGTTTATTGTCGGATATTTCTCGCCGCTGGTAATCGCGTGGGCGGGGATTTTATCCGGTCCAAAAAACGATGACTTCAGGTCATGCTCCAGCGTGGCAATCTGCTCGATGCGATCCGGAGATTGGCGGGAAATGTTCAGTATATCCCGCTGGCTCGCCATGACGCACGGCCAGCACCCTACACGTTTATAGCCCATCGTGTAGAGCGGATTGGGTTCAAGCCCCGCCGAGAGGATGTAGTCAATCACCTGCTGCGCCGACCAATCGAATACGGGACGCAGTAGATCGTCAGCGTATTGCTTTCGGAACACCCGCACGTCGTGACCGCGATAGGTGTGCATCTTTGGTTTGCCCGCTTTATCATAACCGTATGGCTCGAAATAGTACTTAAAGTACGTGCATTGCTTTGACATAGCCGCACGGTTCGGAGATTCCGCCGCGCGTATGCCTTGGATCATCAGTATATTATCCTGTACGTTGTCGAGCACATAGTCGATGCACGGCTTGGTTTTCAACTCTTGGGTACAGAATCGGGCACGGGTGGACGGCCAACGCTTTTTCTGCTTGGCCAAACCGACCATCCCATCATACTTGGGCGACTCGAGCGTTACGAGGTCGAGGTTTAGCCGGTCGGCGATGCGATTGATGTACTCGTAGGTCAGTGGATGCTCCCATCCCGTATCGCAAAACACGGTGGTAAAGTTGGTGGTGATGTGCTCGCGCACCCACAACAGCGCCGCAAGGCTATCCTTTCCTCCGGAAAATGTTACGATTATTTTCATCTACCAAAGTGTTTTATACAGTTACAGATCGTGATTGTCGGATTGGCCCATTGCCGTTGAAACCGGCGCCAATCGGTTGAATATTTACCCTCAAGATCACGAAACAACATTGCCATTGGCATAAAACCGGCTCGCCACGCCTCGCCCATCCGTGTCTGTGCTTTCTCGAACGTGTCTCCCTTGTAACCGCACAACACATAACACCTCATCGAGTTGCTGGATTTGGTGAAACCTGCCTCGATAAGCATTTTGCCTGCCTCAACGAGCGGGTCCAGGTCGTTGGGGGTGTCGTAGGCGAAAAATAGCGATTGGGGATGTAACTCATGTATTCGTTGCGCCATCGTCGGGGTTAGCAACGCTGCCTCCAGTCCTCCGGTAAATTGCGGCTTGTGCGGCTGGCGGGCAAGCATGGCAAATACCTCGTCGATATGGCCCGGAGAGCAGGCCAGCAGGTTGTCATCGGTCAGAATCCAGCCGTCGGTAACTGGCAACTCTCGGAGCATTCCGCCCTCACGCTTGGGAACAGCGCAAAACCAGCATCGATTCGGACATCCTCGGCTGGTAATCACGTATCCGTGCCTCATGTACATACCAGGGATAAAATCGCCGCCCGGCTCATTGTAAGCGGGACCGCCGATCTTCACCGTTGCAACCGGCTCCCATTGTTTCGCCAGCCATTCAGCGATCGGTATGTCCCATGTGAACGTTACAGAAACGTGCACCTCGTCCGCTTCGTCGAAAAAGGACGGAGTTTCGCGGATACGTACCAGCTCGTCGGTTGGCGTAGCATTCGTCTTGGTTGGGAATACTCGTATTATCCGTTTTTTCATATCCATTTCAGAATAATTTTTGCTGCATTTGGTGATCGATCAATCTTCAATAACCCGCACGTAGGTATCGTTTATAGTTCGACCTATCTCTATCAACCTCAACGCGACCATTTCCTCCAATACGGCACGAAAAGCGGTGAGGGATTGGGAAAACCGCGTTTTCAGCATAAGTCCGTCGCGTATGACCAGAGCGTCGGCGGGCATCCTGTTTGTAGCCCGGCGGGTGCGTTGTACCTCGCGGACGTGGCGCCGTATCTCGGCGTGCAAAGGGTTGGCTGGTTCCATTTATTGCCCGCTTAATTTTTCAACGATCCGCATTTCTCGTTCGGATAACTCCCATACTATAGCCTCTTTTTTCACCGCAGCTCTTTCGGCGGTAACTCTTTCGGCGGCGGTATACGAGATTAAAAAACCGGATCCGTAAATCGATTTCCCGTGCTTTTTTTGGATGTCAAGCGCAGAGTGATGCACCATTTCCCGCTTGTCTATCTTTATCTCTCCCTTGTTTTTCACGATGTACGCTACATCCGAAACCGTCAGCACGCAGTCCGGGTATTTGTATTTCGGCAACTCCGCTTTCGGTGCCGAGCAAATGGCGTCGATCCCCTCATATAGCACAGGATCACCTATTACACCGGCTTCGCCGAACATATTGGACAAAAAAGATGTATTTACTTTTGCCCCGTTTTCGTAAACGATAGCGGCGCCGCATACGATCCGTGTACAGTCAAGGTCAGCGCTGAACAATGTCAGATGCGGGGCAAACAGGAAAAACTTGATCCCTCGTTTCAGATAGAACCGGACAATTTGAGAGACGATCGAAAAGGGCGGGTTGTCGATCACCACGCAATTATCGGGATAGACCAAGCTCTCGTAATCACCACCCGGATAGAACGGGCGGACAACGGTCATCCCGTCGATGTCGCAATGATCGGCTACATATTGCAAAACATAGTCGTACACCGCTGGAGGCGTATAGCAGTCGTCGGTCGTTTTCTTGGGATTGAATTTTTCCACAAAGCCCTCGTAATCGTCGAAAATACTTTTTTGCGACTTTCTGCGATTCGTGAACACGTGCTCCTCTTGGCCGAATAAATTTATACTTTTCATATCATGCTGCATTTTCAAAATCCAAAATCATACGCCCCAGTGCTTCGCAGATCACGCGGGCCATTGTAACCTCAACAGCGTTGCCGATGAACTTCTTCTGCTCGGCCTGTGTGCCTACCAGCTTGTAGTTGGCGGGGAAACCCATGATGCGTTTCAGTTCGGAAATCTTCAACATTCGCATCTTCACATCGACCAGCCCGTACAGCGCCATGAACTCCTTTATCTGCACCACGATCGGGCTGTCTGTGGTATATACCTCGTAGATCAGCGTATCGCCTTCGCGGCGGATGAACGGCGCGAGATGCTGCACGTCGTTCTCCGTTGTAACGATACTGGGCGGTCTTTTGTCCATCCGTGCGATCAGCGTGAAGCACGGGCGATCTATGGGTGCCCCCGCTGATGCGAATTGCGGGTTGAGTAGATAACGACCTTTACGGGGCGGTGTTTCCGCACAATACGTAACGAGATGGTGTTTTGGCGTGGGGGTTACAGTCCCGGCCGGCAACTCGACGGACGCGGTGCATCCATTTCCGTACTGCATATTCAGGAATCGAGGACGCACCAGTTGAAACCGGTCTTTCGTCGTGACGGTCGGGGCCGGCGCCTCGACGGGCGAGTTGTAGCCGTTGCCATAATATGCCGTCAGAAAATTGCCGGACACCAGTGCGTGGTGATCTACCGTCGTGATGGCGTGCGCCGGCCCGTCGATGCTGATGGCACGGTCGGCCGGTGATCCGCTGAAATGCTTGGCAAGGAAACACGCCTTTGCCACGCCGAGCCTGCTCTGCACCGCAACCGTCGGGCAAGGATCGTCGATACCGGGCGCAACGTACTTACCGCTTTGGCTCATGGAGTTGTATTTGACCATGAACGCCTCTTTGCCACCGGCGACGAACTTAACCAGCCCTGCGTAGATGCGTTCAAAGGTCGCATCCACCAGCGGCTTTTTGCGGCCGAAGATGCTGGCGCCCTCGTCGTGCAAATCGAGCACATCACGAACCGGGCGCCACTTTGCCCGGACATCGAACAGGTTGGGAGCGGGTTTCTTGGTGTGTGTCGGCGTCGGGAAAACGATGGGCAGTTGTCCGGCGGCGAAAATCCCGAAGAACCGGCGCCGGGAGGTGTAGGCCCCGAAGTCCGCCGAATCGAGGATGCGGTGGTCGAACCGATACCCTCCGTCCTTGCAAATGCAAGCCACCCATCGGTGGTAATCCTCACCTCGACGGGTTGCGTCGGGGACCCACACGGGGGCGATGGTACGCCGCTTGTGTTTGCCTTGGCCGACTGTCTTTATCTTCAGCGGGCAATAGGCGCCGTGCCCATGTGATGCCTCGACGACTTTCACCGCGAGCGGCCCCCACGTCATGAACTCCTTGACATTTTCGATTTGGATATAGTCGGGGCGCAGCGCGTCGATGTAGCGGAAAAGGTGCTCGGCCAGCGTGCGGCTGTCTGCGTCGCGGCTTTGGCCTCCTTTGGCGATCGAGAAGTTGGTGCATTCCAGCGATGCCCACAACACCACGCGGGCGGCGGGGTATTGTTTCCGTGAGACCTCGACATGGGCCAGTAGCCGGTCGAGGTTCAGCGTGCGGATGTCCTCGACAAAGTGCAGCGCGTCGGGATGGTTGGCCGCGTGCGAAGCGATCGCGTTGGCATCGTGATTGACGCATGCGATCACCTTGGCGACCTGCTCGCCGTGCAAGCGTGCCGCCTCAACGCCCGTGCTGGTACCACCGGCACCGCAAAAGAGGTCTATGTAGAGAAATCGGATCATAGCTTTTGTTTATCGGTTTTCGGTCAGCCGAGCCACAAGCGCGGCGCATTCGTCTTTCGTTCGAGGTAGCTCGATGGTGGTGGTGCGGCCAAGGTCGGCAAATAGGCGCTTCAACATCTTGATGCGGAGCTTGCCCTGCTGCGTCGCCACGCCCTTGGTGTCGATCGCCATGTCGTAATCCGGCAGGTAAAAGTCCAGCGTGTAGGTGATCGCCCGAATGGTCTCGCCGTTGTAGGTGAACGGCTCTTGCAGGGTGTAGCGCTTTTGGAACATAAACCCGATGCCGTGCGATTTCAGCAGGTCGTGCATGTAGCGTTCGAGACGGCTGTCGAAGACAACCCCGTCGGCCTCGGTCTTCACGGCATTGCGGACTTTGCGGTTCTCCGAAGGGACGGGCGCCTCAACCGGCCGTGCTCCGGTGCGCATCTTGCGCCGGAACTCCTCGGCGGTCATGCCGGTGCGTATCATCCTCCGGAACTCCTCGGCGGTCATGGTGTCGGTATTGTTGGTTGCTTTCGGCTTCATGCTTGCGGCCCCGTCATGTCGATTTTACGCTGCCAGTACTTCGTGCCGTCGGGCATTTGGAACATTTGGAAGTCGTCGCTGGAGGCGCGGCGACTATAAACCTCGTCGCACATCTCGTTGTACGTGTATTTGCGGCCCGTCGTGGCTTTACGGCTCTTGATGATGAAGTCGTGGGCCACGAACGAGGCGAACGTGGAGTAAGCGGATTTGTTCTTGTAGGCCCCTTTGTTGTCGATCTGTGCGATGATGCGGTTGATGTCCTCGGCGCTGAACTTGGCGAGGATGTCGCGGGCCTGCTCCTCGGTGAGCGGTTCGGCCATCATGGTGATCGCGGGGAAAGCGGACTCCAGCCAGGCAAGAAACTCGGCAGCTTGGTTTCCCCCCAAACCCCCTTTCCATTCAGTAACTACTGTGTGTGTTATTATATCACCATCAGAATCATAATCAATATCATAATCATGGTTTTTTTTGCCACGTTTGGTTTTTTCTGTTTCGTTTGGATATTTTTCAAACCGTTTGGTTTTTTCTGTTCCCAATCGGTTCTCCTTTTCGCCCACATTCTCGGTTTCATTCGTATTTCCGTTAAACCGTTCGGTTTTTTCGCTTTCCATTCGGTTATCTTCGTTTACGATTGGTTTATATGTTTCCGATTGGTTCACAGTTTCGGCGTCAGCTTTCTTCGGGCGCCCGCCTCGCTTCCCGTTCTCTCGGTTCTGCTGACATTTGGCATCGTACCTTTCCGAATATGAGTCTATCGAGGCCCTGATGAACTCGAAGCACATGGACGTTATGCCATCCAAGGATGGCATATCTTCTCCGGATGTATACGCAAAAAGCGCCGTCAACAAATCTCCCCGCTGCTCTCGGGATAGTAATTGTACCTGCGGGTAAAAATCGCAGCGTAAGATAAATGTACCTTTACCCGCATTTTCTTTGTTTTTCATACTCCAACCTTAAATTTCAATCTCTATTCTTCCGGTGCGTCCAACTCCCGACAAATGGCATCCGCAACTCTTACCGCCCACTGCGCCGCCTTTTCGGGTATGTGTCCGATCCCGCAATCATTCGATGCCATGATGCCCTGCAAGGCCATCCCCGCAAACCATTCACGGCGGGATAACTTTCGGGCGATTTTCTTGCCCCTCGGCGCCGGCGCGGTAATGTTTTGCGTCGCGGGATCCCGTTCTGTCTTTTTCGTCCAATTTTCGCAGTAATTTGAACCGTGGTTAATGTCGAGGCAGTTTGTCCTGTTTTTGTGATCTTCAGGGTATTCACATTCTCCGACTCCATTGGCATCCTCATTCTTGAAGCAAGCACACGATCCGCACACCTTTGTTCCGTTTTCCGTCGCCTTGTTGTACTCCGCCCTGATGTCGGCGGAACATTCGGGACATAGCACCGATTCATCGCTCGTGACGACCCACTCCTCATTGCAATCCGGGCATCCGTACTCCTCGGCGATTGCCTGCACATCCTCGCCGGACAGATAGCGGGCGATTACGTCCTGCACCTCGAATTTGTCCCATCGTCTGTACATCTTTCCCATCGCTGCGGATTATTCGTGATTGTCGAACCAGCTGGCGCGGTTGCTTTGCGAGGCGACCAGCTCTATACGTTCTGCCAGCACACGGCACTTACTGTTGCGGGTTCCGTCTTTGATTATCTCGATCAGCCCCTCGGCAGCCCACCGATCGACCGTACCACGGCCGAATTTCCGGTAGCATTGTGTGAGGGTGTAGTATTTCGTATCGTCGGCCAGCTCCGCCCGGGCCATACGATACCCGGCAGCGTAGGCGGCGGCTATCTGCTGCAAATGCAGTCGGTCGAGAGGTTCGTGGTTCATGGTATTACGATTTACGGGTTACTTTGATAACGCCGGTTCCCCTCAACGCGGAGACCGACAATTTGATGTTTTTACCCTTGCAGTAGCGGCTGGCGCGCACGCTCGATTCGGTAAACTCGGCAACGCTGAACTCGACGCTTTCGCCAAGCCTCAACGCGGCAAAGGTTTCGGCAAAGTTTACGGTTCGGACTAATTCGGCCATAATTAAAAATCTGTTTATGTTTTGTTCCCGCGCCGGTATCGCTCCGGGTAACCGCTTGACGGTTCGCGGGAGGGTGTTGCACTCAATAACTTGATTTCAGAACAATCAGCGTCACTGTTTGAGGTCACCCATTACTCCGCGATTCATGCGATCACGGACACGCTCCTCGCAACCTTCAAGGAACATCCGCAGCCCGGCGATCTGCTTTTCGTTCTGCGGCGACGGGAAACGGTTATTCAGTTTGATAGCACGGTCGAGCAGAATATAGGCTAACTGCTCCGACTGCACGCCATTAATGACACTTCCGTCGTCATTTTTCTGTACAAACTGAATGCGGGTTTCGACGGGCACATACTTTGCTTTTCCGTCAGAAAAGCCCTCCGAGTGTTGAATCGCATAGCAATGCGCCCCGCCATATACCGGGTCATCGACAACACAGATGGTTTTTTCCTCACTCGGGAACACTTGATAATCTAACTTTTTGAACATACTATTTTTGTTTTTATGCCTTTCGGCGGTTTGTTTTTCAATCAATTCGGGGTTGTCGTGGATGTTGCCAATGACTTCTTTTCCAAACTTATAAATCCAATCCTGATCCAATCTTAAATAACATAATTCCTTTCTATCGACCAAGGCCCCCATAAAAGCTGCGTTGCCGGTATGGTAAAAGATTCTATGAGGGCGAGTTTTATCCTCGGACAATGGAGAGCGTATCACATCCCCCTCGTATATGGCAATGCCCTTTCTGTCTTTCAGCCCCGTGTACTCGCCAACGGTATCTTCATTGACTGGTGCGATGTGATGATATTGGCCTACATTAAAGCCATCATCTGTGTAATTTTTACTATGTACTCCGATACAAACAGACCCATCATCGTACTGTAACAGGTCGCCATATTCCCACTCCCCGTTGTCGAGGCGCTTGCCCCGGAATTTAATCTCTCTCATAATCTCGTTTATTTGATTATATTTGTAATTACTATTGTAATGACAATGCAAATATGAAAAGAATATTTATCACATGCAAATAATTTGATAAAAATATTTTTCAATAAATATGTTAAAGGATAGGTTAGATTTGATAATCAAAGAGTTGGGATTATCTGGGAGGCAATTTGAAAAGGAGTGTGGCCTACCTTCCGGCTCGTATTCAAGTATATCGGATGGGGTTGGCGCGAACAAATTGAAGCAAATATTTATCAAATATCCGCAAATCTCATTGGACTGGGTAATTATGGGAACCGGGCAAATGTTCAAAAATAACGATGCTCCATCAGAGAAAAATGATAAAAATTCGGAACGAATCGATAAATTATTGGATATTGTCGCTTCCCAGCAAAAGACGATTGAATTATTAGCCCAAAAAGGGGCTGCGGTGGATGTGCAGGGTGTTGCTGGCAAGGCGGTACAAGGATAAAGGATGTTGCCAATGACTTCTTTTCCAAACTTATAAATCCAATCCTGATCCAATCTTAAATAACATAATTCCTTTCTATCGACCAAGGCCCCCATAAAAGCTGCGTTGCCGGTATGGTAAAAGATTCTATGAGGGCGAGTTTTATCCTCGGACAATGGAGAGCGTATCACATCCCCCTCGTATATGGCAATGCCCTTTCTGTCTTTCAGCCCCGTGTACTCGCCAACGGTATCTTCATTGACTGGTGCGATGTGATGATATTGGCCTACATTAAAGCCATCATCTGTGTAATTTTTACTATGTACTCCGATACAAACAGACCCATCATCGTACTGTAACAGGTCGCCATATTCCCACTCCCCGTTGTCGAGGCGCTTGCCCCGGAATTTAATCTCTCTCATAATCTCGTTTATTTGATTATATTTGTAATTACTATTGTAATGACAATGCAAATATAGTGAATTAAATAACCAATTTCCAAATAAATGGCAAATAAAATAACTGAAATAAAGGAGAGGGTATTGCAAATTGCTAAATATCACGGGGTTAGTTATGAGAAATTTTCAAATGAAATAGGAATGTCTTATGCGAGTTTCAAAGGAAAGGCGAAATTTACGCCATTGAACTCGGATGCAATAGCGAATATTATCACTATTTATCCAGATGTGGATTGCTATTGGCTTCTTACCGGAAATGGACAAATGCTTAAAAATAATGAGGCCTCCGCAGAAAAAAACGACAAAAATTCGGAACGAATCGATAAATTATTGGATATTGTTGCCTCCCAGCAAAAGACGATCGAATTATTAGCCCAAAAAGGGGCTGCGGCGGATGTGCAGGGTGTTGCTGGCAAGGCGGTACAAGGATAAAACAACCCGAACGATTTATACTGACACCCGATTATCCGATCAAAGACGCGGCCCTGCCTTACAACCTCAACATCACCACCACGACAAAACGGATTACAAAACTGGATATATTATTGTTTCACGCGTTCGCAGAATAACATAAACTCTATCGCCTTATGAAAATATCAATTACTGGACATGAAACAAGTGGCGTCATTACATACACAATCACGCCTGATTCTTTTCAATGTTTGACCGTTGATGCCTATAAAATCAGCAATGCAATAGATTTATTCAATAAAGGTGTTGAAACACTAATAAACGATATTCGACATATTGAGGGGATAGATGTAGTAAAAATCAAGAACTTGGTAATCAAATACGATCTATCCAATGATGACGTCGATTTTGAACTCGATTCCGATGCTTGGTATGCCTATAAAAAATACCTTTGCGAAATCGAGGGTCGTAAAGCTATATCTGCCAAGCGTAAAAATGAGTTGCTTTCAAAAGGAAATATTACAGTACACGAAAAAGAGTCATTTTATGATCAGATCATAACGGGTGACATAATAGTAGAGGATCGTTTATCTGGCGACATCTTGGAACAGGATTTAGAACATGCGGATCCCAATAGTCCGTTTTACGACAAAAAGGTAGTATTTACTGGTGTGCTTGAATCAATATCCCGTAGCGAGGCGGCCGAGATCGTCAAAGCAATGGGTGCAGATATTAACAACTCGATCAGCAGCTTGACAGATTATGTTATCGTCGGCGCGGATGCGGGACCATCCAAATTAAAAAAGATCGAGGATTGTAATGCGAAAGGTGCTAATATTCGGGTTATTTTCGAATCCGAATTTTTGAAAATGATAAAATAAAAAATCCCCCGATCACTCCGGGGGATTTCCAATATTGCAGGGTAGGATATGAGGGGTTACGATGGTTCTTTCCCCGCCTCTTTCATGATCGCATTCCGGTGCCGCATCATCGCGGCGAGGTCGTCGTTGCTGTCTTTCGGGCACAAGAAGATGAAGAAAGCGAAAGTTTGCTCGAAAGTTTCTGTCGGAAATCACACAAATCTTTGCGCGAAACTTTGTAAAAAGCCCCCGGAGCATCTCCGGGGGCTGCCGTTTCCAAATAGGTCGTCGTCAAACAATAACTACCGGTAACAGCGATTCATTACGGCACGATCGAGGAGAACGCCACCGCGAACCGGTGCAGCGCCTCGACGATCTTGCGGCGCTGGGCAGGGCGGGGCTTGGCCTTATCGTTCGCATAACGGCCCAACTGGGCGGCCGGTATGCCGGTCAGTTCCGCCAGCTTGGTGTCCTTGATGTACTCGCGTGCATATTTCAACGCGCTGACTGCATCGTACTCCAGTTCGATCTCATACGCTCCGTCCAAATATGCCTTGTAGGGAAAGCCCATCTCCTTGGCCGTTTTGATGTAGAGCGCAACGCCCTCTTTCATGTCGGCAACGGCCGCCTCGACGGTATCGCCCATGCCGGCAAACATATCCTTTTCCATCATGGCCGAAATCGTTCCGTCCGATGCCCATTCGATGATAACCTTTACCTTTTCCATAGTCGTGTGTGTTATTTTGTTTCCGGTTGCCCGGGGAGGGGGCTTATTTCAGCCCCATCTCCCGGATAAACCGCCTTGCTATTCCCGAACCCATCTCTTTCGAGCCGTGAAAAGGAACCGAAACCGTTTTGCCATCCTTTTCATAAATTACGTGGCTCCCTGTCTGTCGAATAGATCGCCATCCATTTTTTAGGATTAGGCGGTGCAACTCACTTGATTTCATATTACCCTTTGTTATTGTTTGACGATACAAAGATAATGCAAAATATATCATTATCCAAATAAATAGTATATTATTTTATACTTTCGTAGAAAATAATTAGTATTTGCTCTTCACGTAGTCCAAAACGATGCGGTTATTCGTGTCGTTGCGCGTGAACCGGCGGTGAATGTACCCCCGCGTGGTCTTGAGACTTTTGCCGCTTTCGAGGCCGGTAGCTGCCCCGACGTGATTCAGTGCCAGCGCGATGTCGGCCTCCGAGATCCCGCACTCCTCGGAGGCAAGGGTGGCCCAGGTGTGGCGGATGTAATAGGTACTCAACGGCACATCGATACCCAAGTGCGCGGCAAGCTGTTTGCAGCCCGCATTCACGTTGTGGTTGAACTCTCGAAAATTGGCATACATTTTATAGAACGAGAACAACCGTCGTTTGTCGGGGTCGCGATACTTGTGGATCAGTGGCAGCGCCTCCGGCTCGACCTTTACGGACATCAGCGCCTCATCCTTGCGACGGGTGGCCGTCTTTTGGCGGTGGTAGGTGATCCGATCCTCCACGATCTCGGCATCGTCTCCGAACAGGTCGGCGGTGTTCATGGCCAACAAGTAGAACGAGAGCGCCAGCACGTCCCGCGCCAACTGCATGCGCTTGCCCGGGACCGCCTCGGCTTTCAGGATCTTCACGAGGTCATCCTCGGAAAGATCGCGTTTCTCCGGTTCCTCTTTCACCTCGACCTGCAATTTCTTGCTGCCGAACGGCCGGTGCGTGATCAGGACCGCCTCGGCATCCTCGTCGTTGTACTTATCGCAGGCCGCATTAAAAAGGGTTTGCAGGTCGGCCAAATAGTCCTTTGCCGTTTGCGCTTTGCACCCGGGGCGCCGCACCGTCACCTCTTTTCCGTGCTGGTTCGTTCGTGTCTGCTCGTGCGGTTTCTGCATATACTCGACGAATCCCTGCAAGTTCTTAACGTTGATTTCCTTGACGAATACGGTGGAACGCCCGAAATAGTCGGTTAGGTTGCGAATGACGGCCTCAAATCGTCCGGCCGTCCCATTACGCCCCTCGGCCCTCAACGCCTTAATATGGCCCTCGCAAAAGGCAATGAAGTCGATGCCCGCACCGCCGTCCGTCGTCGTGTACTTTTCGATATAGTCCGCCAACTCGCGGGCCGTGTATTGCGAGAGGTTCGAACCGAGGTTCCGCAGCAGGATATTTTCGTACTCGATGATGTCACGGTCGATCATCCGCACAACCTCGGTGTCCTTGATGGTTTTGAAGTCTGTCGTGATCTGTTTACGCGAAACATAGACGTCGGTCGGCATGTAAACCGACTTGCGATTATGCGTTATTCGAATCGAAACACGAAATTTCCCATCACGGCGCTGGTGATGCTTGAATACGGTGGGCTTGTAGGTTGGCATACTTGTGTGGCTTTGCAAAACATTCGTAAAACAAAGCTACATATTTCTCACGAAATATGTGTAAGAGTATGCAGAAAAAGAAAACCACCCGTATAGGTGGTTTTCTCAAAAATGCCCTCTATATGCGTTTGAGGCCGTTTTTTACTTGGTGGAGAATATCGGAGTCGAACCGATGACCTCTTGCATGCCATGCAAGCGCTCTAGCCAACTGAGCTAATCCCCCGTTAACGGGACAAATATAGTGAAATTTTCCAAATCCTCGAAAAACAGAGTCGATTTCCCTGAAAAATTCGCTCCGACAGTCCGCTCCTCGCAGAAAAAACATATCCCCAAAGAGGCAACGCCAGTCTGTATGGCAATGTTTTTGCTCTGAATTACAACGATATGAAATTCAATCATAAACCGGTCCGGCATTTTCTGCATGCCGACAAAAAACGATAGGATATGGACAAGAAAAGACTGACCTCCGAAAACGGGAAACCCATTGCCGACAACCAAAACATCCAAACCGCCGACGTGCGCGGCCCCGCCATGCTGCAAGACGTATGGTATCTCGAAAAACTCGCCCATTTCGACCGGGAAGTGATCCCCGAACGCCGCATGCACGCCAAAGGATCGGGAGCTTTCGGGACCTTCACCGTGACGCACGACATCACCAAATACACCCGGGCCTCGATCTTTTCGCAGGTGGGTAAAAAGACCGACTGTCTGGTCCGCTTCTCGACCGTAGCCGGAGAGCGCGGCGCCGCCGATGCCGAGCGCGACATCCGGGGCTTCGCCATGAAATTCTACACCGACACGGGCAACTGGGACCTGGTAGGCAACAACACGCCGGTCTTCTTCCTGCGCGATCCGCTGAAATTCCCCGACCTGAACCACGCCATCAAACGCGATCCGCGCACCGGCATGCGAAGTGCCAACAACAACTGGGATTTTTGGACGCTCCTCCCGGAAGCGCTCCACCAGGTGACGATCACGATGAGTCCGCGCGGCATTCCGGCCTCGTTCCGCCATATGCACGGCTTCGGCAGCCACACCTTCAGCTTCTACGACAAGGACAACAAGCGCACATGGGTCAAATTCCATTTCCGCACCCTGCAAGGCATCAAGAACCTCACGGACGCCGAAGCCGAGGCGGTCATCGCCAAAGACCGGGAGTCGAACCAGCGCGACCTGTTCGAAGCGATCGAACGGGGCGATTATCCCCGCTGGCTGATGCAGGTGCAGCTGATGACCGAAGAGGAGGCCCGAAACTACAAAATCAATCCCTTCGACCTGACCAAAGTGTGGTATCACGGCGATTTCCCGCTGCATGACGTGGGTATTCTCGAACTGAACCGCAACCCGGACAACTTCTTCGCCGAAATCGAACAGGCGGCGTTCAACCCTGCGAACGTCATCGAAGGCATCGGCTTCTCGCCCGACAAGATGTTGCAGGGGCGGCTCTTCTCCTACGGCGACGCACAGCGCTACCGGCTGGGCGTGAACAACAACCTGATTCCCGTGAATAAACCCCGCTGTCCGTTCCACGACTACCACCGCGACGGGCAGATGCGCACGGACGGCAATTACGGAGCGACGATCCCCTACCAGCCGAACAGCTACGGCGAATGGCAGGACAGCCCGAACCTGAAAGAACCGCCTTTGGAGGTGAACGGTGCCATCTACAATTACGACGAACGGGAACTCGACAGCGACTATTTCACCCAACCGGGCAAGCTCTGGCGGCTGATGTCGGCCGAAGACCAACGGGCGACGTGCGAGAACACGGCCCGCGCGATGGGCGACAGCGCCCTCTTCATCAAACAGCGGCACGTGCGCAACTGCTCCTACGCCGATCCCGAATACGGCAAAGGCGTGGCGAAGGCATTGGGTATCGACTATGAGGAAGCCCTGAAAGCGGAGGACCCGGCACACCCGACGTGGGATCCCCGCAACAAAAAGTGATTCGCAGCAGACGCACCGAAAGGAGGTTCCTCCATTTCGTTAAGATCGCTACAAAATCCCGGATGAATATGTATTCATCCGGGATTTTACGCAATACGTCCTCTTCACCCTGTCCGAACGCCCCGCAAAACAAGGCCCGTCCGGCACGAACGGCCCGACGCGAAAAGCCTCATACGATGGGATCGATGACGCCTCCGCCTCCGCCACTCTTTCCGGCTCCGCAGGCTTTCTCCCCTCGACAACGATACTTCGAAAAATGCCAGCCGACACCTTGCTCCCGGCGACAACATCGACAGGCCGGTCCGCACAAGCGGATCGGTTTCCTTGCAAGAGGCAATCAAGGACGGTATTCCAGCATCGTTCCGGGACATTGGACATACCTTTACGGGGTCTTGGCCGGCTCCGTAAAATACAATGCCGGACTGCGATCCCGCACTTTCGGGAGCCGCAATCCGGCGCTGCGAATTTCAAAAGGCACTATGCCTGCGGCGTATCGTCGCCGCCTTTATTGCGATTACGGTTGCGATTTCGGTTACGACGACGCCCCCGGTCCCGGCTGCCGCGATTACCCTCGCCACGACCTTCTCCGTGGCGGGACTCCACATTCGCAGCCGCGACGACACCTTCTGCAGGTACCGGACCGGCACTCTTCGCACCGTCGCGTCCACGGCTCCGACCACGTCCCCCGCTGCGTCCGTTTCCGCCACGGCCCGACCCACTGCGTCCCCGGCGGCCGCCATGACCGGAAAAAGCGGCGGGGTTATATTCCGGACCTGCACCTACGGCTTCCGGCAAGGACAATTTCGGAATCTCCCGCTCGATAAACTCCTCGATACGGTGGAATTTACCCTGCTCCTCCTCGTTCACGAACGTAACGGCCCGCCCCGTAGCGCTGGCCCGCGCCGTGCGGCCGATGCGATGGATATAATCTTCGGGATCGTGCGGCACGTCATAATTGATGACCATGCCGATATCCTCGATGTCGATACCGCGTGCGACGATGTCCGTCGCTACGAGAATCCTCACTTTATTATTCTTAAAATCGAGCATCACCTGCTCGCGCTTCTCCTGATCCAAGTCGGAATGCATGGGAGCCACGTCGAGCTTCATTCGCTTGAGCGTATGGGCCAGCTCCTTGACTTTTAGCTTCGACGAGGAGAAGATGATAGTCTTGGACTCCGAAGGCCGGGAGAACATCTCGCGGACGATCCCCAGCTTTTGGCCCTCGTAACAAATATAAGCACCCTGTTCGATCGCCTCGTTGGGCTTCGAAATGGCGATATTGACCTCGGCGGGATCGTTCAGAATCTGCTTGGCCATCTGCCGGATCTTGGGCGGCAGCGTCGCGGAGAACATCAGCGTCTGTCGCGATTTGGGCATATAGGAGACGATCTGCATAATGTCGTCGTAAAAACCCATATCGAGCATACGGTCGGCCTCGTCCAGAATCAGGTAGTCCACATGCGACAGATCCACCCGGCTGTTGGTCAGGTGCGAAATCAGGCGTCCGGGCGTGGCGATCACCACATCGGCACCCATTTGCAGGCCGCGCTTCTGCTGGTCCCAGCCGCGGCCGTCGCCGCCGCCGTAAATTACGGCGGTAGAAACGGGCATATAGTAGGAAAAGCCCTGGAACTGCATGTCGATCTGCTGTGCCAACTCGCGCGTGGGTACGATAATGACCGATTTCACGACGTTCTTCTCATTGCCTTCGAGCAGCAGCCGGTTCAGCAGCGGCAGCGTATAGGCAGCCGTCTTGCCCGTACCGGTCTGGGCCTGTCCGATGATGTCCTCCCCCTGTAATAAATAGGGAATCGCCTGCTCCTGGATCGGAGACAGCTTTTCAAACCCCATCTCCCGGATCGCACGGACAATACGGTTGTCCAGCAACGGCTCGATGGAGGCAATGCCGTCCTGCGCTTTCACTTCTTCTACTGCTTCGTTCACTTCTTCATTTTCCAAAAAATAACTCACGAAATACTCCTTTAAATTCAAAATCGTGGCAACCTTCAGAACTTCATTCGCAAAATCGCATCTTCATGAAAATCACCTTGGTTCTGAATTGTTGCACAAAAAAAGAAATCATTGCGATGCGCTTCTGATTTCTTCCATCAAATCTCAACAACATTTCGTAGTATAGCATGGAAGCATTGAAAAAACAAGTAATTTCCTTTACTATAGAATAAAAACTTGAACTTTCTGAAAGGCATGGAGATTTTTATGAAACCACCTGTAAATACAAAAAAACTGACGACGCTTTCCCTGCTCTCTGCCATTGCGCTGGCGCTGTATGCCGTGGAAAGTGCTCTGCCCCCCATTGTTCCGATCCCCGGCATTAAGCTGGGGCTTGCCAATATAATAACGCTTGTTGTTCTATGGAAATATTCCGCAAGAGATGCTTTTTTCGTGCTTCTGGTGCGGATCCTTTTAGCGACCATGTTCTTCGGGCAGGCCATGAGTCTCCTGTACAGCCTGTCCGGCGGTATACTCTGCCTGTTTGCCATGTTGCTTGTGAAGCTGCTGTTGCATGGGAATTACCTGTTCCTCGCAAGCATGACAGGTGCTGTTTTTCACAATCTGGGGCAGATTGGAGTGGCGTTTCTGCTGACT
>OHPP01000642.1_pt1 | contig 22251 bp, 16 predicted proteins | sample 1577731 | NCBI WGS metagenome assembly OHPP01 (sample SAMEA3879536, study PRJEB24766) | human gut metagenome | biome: human-associated habitat; feature: feces | place: USA | collected 1985/1987
CATATTAGACTTCAAATCTTGTATCCTTATATTTTTACAAATTTATTTATGTCCCTGTCTGTAGCGGATGAATGATAGCACGGCAAAAAGCAGGATCACACCGACTGCCATTGTGAGGAATACGTTCTTTGTGAATCCGGCAACCAGATAGGCGGCCACGCAGCAGCCACCGACTGTCAGAGCGTAAGGAAGCTGTGTGGATACATGGTCTACATGGTGGCACTGCGCTCCGGCAGAGGCCATGATCGTTGTGTCGGAGATCGGCGACATGTGATCTCCGCAGACAGAACCGGCAAGGGAAGCTGCAATACAGACAACGAGCATCGGATCTGTTTCCGGGAACATGGCGGTAACGATCGGAATTAAAATGCCAAACGTTCCCCAGGAAGTACCGGTTGCAAAAGCAAGTCCGCTTCCAACCAGAAATAATATAGCCGGGAAAAGTGAGGTTGCAGTCATATTGCCGGAGAGCATGCTGCTCACAAAGGTGCCGGCTTCTAATTTTGTACTGCAGAAACCTCCTAACGTCCAGGCAAGAACAAGGATCAGAATGGCGGAAACCATCATCTTAAATCCCTGCGGAATACACTCGGCAAATTCACTGAATGTGATCACGCGGCGTGGCAGGTATAACAAAAACACAAACACTAATGTAATGAAGGAACCCATCACAAGCCCCATGGATGCATCGCAGTTTGCAAAAGCGTTGATGAAGCTCTCGCCCTCGAAGAATCCACCTGTATAAATCATGCAGATAATGCAGCTTGCAATCAGGAAAATGACCGGAAGAACAAGGTCGATCACCTTTCCTTTTGCGGAAATAATATTTTCTTTTACATTTTCATAATCATTTTTGCCGGAGAAAAGATCACCTTTTGCAGCATTTTCTTCAAACTTTTTCATCGGACCATAATCAAGACCGGTCACACCCATAAAAATCACCATCAGAATGGTAAGCCATGCATACAGGTTAAACGGGATTGTCTGTAAAAACAGAGAGAAACCATCTCCGTTTGTGTATCCGGTGACTGCGGCAGCCCAGCTTGAGATCGGTGCGATAATGCAGATCGGAGCTGCGGTTGCGTCAATGATATAAGCCAGTTTCGCACGGGAAATCTTCTGCTTGTCCGTGACAGGACGCATGACATTTCCAACGGTCAGACAGTTGAAATAATCGTCGACAAAAATCACGACACCGAGCGCAAATGTGGAAAGCAGTGCGCCGGATCTGGTCTTGATCTTACTGCCTGCCCATTTTCCGTAAGCGGCAGAACCGCCGGCTCTTGTCATCAATGCAACAATAATGCCAAGAAATACGAGGAAAATCAGAATGCCGACGTTCCACGAATCCCCAAGTTTTTCCATCATAACTTCAAAAATTGCCTCGATCGTTCCAACCGGACTGAAATTTGTATATAAAAGAGCTCCGGTTACGACACCGATAAATAACGACATATAAACTTCCTTTGTGATCAGCGCAAGCACAATGGCGATCACCGGCGGAAGCAGCGCCCAGACAGTACCAACAAAATCCATAATTCCTCCTTGTTTTGCATTTCTTGTTTTGCGAAGCAAAAACTCCGAAGCGTTGCCCCGGAGCCAATATTCTATAATAAGTATATATGATTTTGTGTGAAAAGGAAACAAAAATTTGCTTTAATTGATAAAAAATACAAAAGTTTAGTAAAAATATACAAAATGAAGATCTGCAATTCTACAGATCATCAGACTGTCCGCAAGGTATCGGATAGACAGATGTCATTCCGGTAGAAATCAGTTTGCTGATAAGTCTTGCCATCTCCTCCGGCGTCTCCTTTTTGCCATGAGCCAGCCATGACTCGATCAGACCGGAGCAGCCGGAAACGAGAAAATTGCTGAAATATTCATAAGTTGGCAGAAAATCAGCTGAATGATGCGCAACCATCCATTCGTGTATGTATTGGTGTTCAAACAATTTCTTGATCTTGACAGAAAAAGAAATATCGCCGTTGGGACTCAGCAGTGCACAGCACAGATTAGAGTTTTGGTCAATGATCTGAAAGATTTCGACAAACAGCGGATAAGGAAAATCCGGAGTATGATCCGGGTGATAATTTTTGAAGACCTGCTCAAACTGTTCTAAAAGCTCCTGCTCGGTCTGCTCCAACATATCATAAATATCTTTGTAGTGCAGGTAAAAAGTGCCGCGGTTGATGTCAACAGACTCGCACAATTCTTTTACGGTGATATCCTTGATACTTTTTTTCAGCATAAGGGAGGTGAGTGCGTGTACAAGCAGATAGCGGGTACGCTTGATGCGGCGGTCAGTTTTTGCTTCCATATATAATGTGAGATCCTTTCATATAAAATGTGATGTTATCGTCTGGTATTTTTTTCTGGAGTTATGATTAAAAATTTATAATCCTAAAAATTTTCTGAAATAATCAACACGATGTACATAATATGTCAATTAACAAACAGTTTTGAAAAATATGTTTATTGAGTAAACCAGATGCCCTTATTATAATAATGCAGTATAAAATAATCAACACAATGTTAAGTATAGTGAAATGGATCAGCGGTAAAACAACTGCTGTTTTGCTGTGTAAGAAAAATGATTCAGATGTAACATGAAAGAGGATGAATATGGAAGAAAAACAGGAAAAAGAAAAAGGGAATTTCTGGCTTACCGTCGCTTCCTTTATTGTAAATAAGCGGAAAGCAATCGAAATTCTGTTTGTTTTGGCAATGATTTACAGTGTTCTTTCTATTAATAAGGTGCAGGTCAATCAGGATATCACATCCTATCTGCCGGCAGACAGTGAAACGAGGATCGGGCTGTCACTGATGGAGGAGCAGTTCACAACTTATGGCAGTGCCAAAGTCATGGTCTCGAATATCACCTATGCGCAGGCGGAAGATCTGGTTGACGATCTGGAAAATATTGAGGGCGTGAAGCAGATTGAATTTGATGATTCCAAGGATCATTTTACAGGTGCGGATGCGCTGTTTAGTGTGACGTTTGACGGAACGGAGGATGAACAGATCAGCAAAGATGCGCTTGAGGAAGTAAAAGAGACACTGGATGGTTATGATGTCTATGTTTCTTCCTCTGTCGGTGAGGAGGAGCGCAGTGCAGAGTCTCTTTCGCAGGATATGAATATTATTCTTGTGCTGGCGGTTGTCATCATTGTTGCGGTGTTGATGCTCTCCACAAAAGCATATCTGCAGATCCCGGTATTACTGATCACATTTGGTGTGGCGGCTGTTTTAAACATGGGCACAAACTACTGGTTTGGAACGATCTCATCTGTCACAAATTCCATTGCCGTTGTGCTTCAGCTGGCACTGGCAATCGACTATGCCATTATTTTGTGTGACCGTTTCATGGAAGAACATGAGACGCTGGATGCAGAGGAAGCGGTGAAAGTGGCACTCTCCAAGGCGATCCCGGAAATCAGCTCGTCCTCCCTTACCACGATTTCCGGCATGGTTGCGATGATGTTTATGCAGTTCCGGCTGGGCTACGATATGGGTATCATTCTGGTAAAAGCGATCATACTCAGCCTGATTTCCGTTTTCTTCCTAATGCCGGGCGTGCTTTTGATTTTTGCAAAAGGAATTGATAAAACCCATCACAAATGCTATGTACCAAAAATTACGTTTGTAGGTAAATTTGCAAATCTGACCAAATACATCATTCCGCCGGTTTTTATCGTGTTTCTGGTATTTGCATTTTGGGAATCCAATCACTGCCAGTATATATATGACACGAATTCCATTGTAAGCGCGAAAAAGAGTGAATCGAAAATTGCAAGTGAAAAAATTGAGAATACCTTTGGTGCCAGCAATCAGTTGGTTGTCATGGTTCCAAAAGGGGATTATGATTCCGAGAAAAAGGTATTGGGAAAAATTGAAAAACTGGATTATGTAAACTCGGCATTGGGACTTGCAAATGTGGCGATCAATGATGATTATATGCTGACGGATAAGCTGAACCCAAGACAGTTTGCAGAGTTGACGGATCTGGATGTAGAAGTTGTACAGATTTTGTATACAGCATATGCATACAATGAGGAGCAGTATGGTCCGGTATTTACCGGCATTGATGATTATGAGGTGCCGATCATTGATATGTTCCTGTTTCTGTATGACCAGTATCAGGAAGGATATGTGACATTAGATGCAGATCTTGACGATCAGCTTACGTCCTTATATGACACGCTGCATGATGCGCAATTACAGCTGCAGGGAGATGACTATTCCAGATTTGTATTAGATCTGTCACTTCCGGCGGAAGGGCAGGAAACCTACGATGCGATGGATGAGATCCGGGGTATTGCGGCGAAATATTTCGGAAAAGACAATGTCATTCTGGTAGGAAACTCCACGAGTGACCATGATCTGGAATCTTCCTTTGCATCGGATAATATCGTGATCAGCGTATTGACGGCACTATTTGTTATGATCATCCTGTTTTTCACGTTCCAGTCAGCGGGGCTTCCGGTGCTTCTGGTACTCACCATACAGGGAAGTATCTGGATCAACTTTGCAGTTCCGGCAATGAGAGGACAGACAATATTTTTTATTGCGTACCTGATCGTGTCTGCAATTCAGATGGGTGCAACGATCGACTATGCAATCGTTATTTCCAGCAGATACATGGATCTGAAACAGAGAATGCCGATCAAAGATGCGATTACTGAATCTTTAAATCAGGCATTTCCAACTATTTTTACTTCCGGAACGATTTTGACCTGTGCAGGATTTTTGATCGGTGAGATTGCATCCGATCCGACGGTTGCCTCCATTGGTGTGGCTTTGGGACGCGGTACGTTAATTTCCATTATTCTGGTTCTTTTTGTGCTGCCGCAGATTCTGCTGTTTGGTGATTTTATCATTGAGAAGACAGCCCTTGCCATGAATATTTCACGTCCGCAGAAGGAGGTTGCCGGAAGAGTGAGGGTGACCGGACATGTAAAAGGTTATGTACAGGGAGAGATTGATGCAGATGTTTCCGGTGTATTCCAGGGACAGATGAAAGTGTCGTTAGATTCGCACATACCGGGCAGACATGGAGAAGTCACACATGACGATACACAAAATCCAATGCTGCCGGGAATGACGCAGGATGAAAATGTGGCTGCAGAATCAGAGACAGCCGCAAAGGAAGAGCAGGAGGAGAAAAAGTCATGAAAAAGATGAGAATGAAAGTACTTGCCCTGTGTTTTTCCATGACACTGACCGTTTCTGCTCTGGCAGGAAACGGACGGTTGACCATACAGGCTGCCACCTCACAGGAAAGCAGTGGTACAAAAGAAACCACAGAAAAAGACAGCACAACCAGTGCGGATACGGCAGAAAATAAAAATCAGATCATCGAAATTGCCGATGAAAAGGCATTTGAAGAGTTTTTACAGAACTGTCAGTATGACAGCTGGAGTGTTGGAAAAACGGTAAAACTTACCCATAATATTGATCTTTCGAAGGTTGATTTCAATGGTGTTGCATATTTCTCTGGAGATTTTGAGGGCGGCGGTCACACGATCAGTAATGTGAAGCTGCAGGTAAAAGGCTCGGATCACGGATTTTTCCGTTATCTGGGTAAAAGTGCAGTTGTGAATGATCTGAAAATCTCCGGTAAGATCACTTCAGAGGGAAGCTGTAAAAATATTGGCGGAATTGCCGGTGTGAACTATGGTACGATCGGGAACTGTTCCTTTGAAGGAACTGTCAATGGAAAAACAGCAGTCGGAGCGATCGCAGGGATCAACAAACCGACCGGAAAAATTGTAAACTGCAGGAGCAATGCAGCAGTGACAGCCACCAATCAGACCGGAGGAATCGTTGGAAATAACGAAGGACTTGTGTCAGAGTGTACATCGGAGTGCAGCATCAATACAGATGAGCTGAAAACCACGATGGATATTGGAGGCGTTGACATTGGTACATTAAATCTCACAGGGCGTGTAATAGACCGGAATGATATTGGCGGAATTGTGGGTGTTTCGACTGGAATTGTCAGTGAATGCATCAATCAGGGAAAAATCGGTTTTGCACACACGGGTTATAACGTGGGTGGAATTGCCGGACGCCAGAGTGGAAAAGTCATCGACTGCCACAATGAAGGGGAAATCTACGGACGAAAAGATGTAGGAGGAATTGTCGGTCAGGCGGAGCCGTATATAGAATCGGAGTATCTGGATGATAAGGTAAATCAGGTGCAGGATTCGGTCAGTTCCATCAACACGACCTTAAGCAACATTGCTTCGACCATGAGTGATACCTCCACAGCAGCAAAGACCTATGTGGACAATCTGTCGGAGCAGTACGATAATTCTTCGAAAACTTTGTCGGAATCTCTGGGTTCCCTCTCAGATTCCATCGGGGAATCAAACCCGGAAGCGCAGCAGTACATGAATAATATTCATAATTCTCTGGATAAAATAGATAGTATCCAGGGAAACAATCATATTTTAAACAAAGAACAGGCAGAGGCGGTTTCAAAAGAATGGCAGAATATCAACAGTAATCTGTCCAACATTCGTGGAACAATCTCCGATTCCAATAAAACGGCAGAAGATTTTGTGGATGATATTTCCAATCAGATAAAAGAAAAAGATACGAACGGCGATATTGATAAGCTGACGAACACAGTGGATGATGGAATCCAGTCTGTCACAAATGATGTGCAGAAGATCAGTAAGCAGATCAAAAGCATTCAGAATACGGTTGGAGATACGCTTTCTGTGGTGACAGGAGATGAGGAGTATATGGAAGATATCTCGTCCGCAGCCAGTGCAAAAGATACAGATGGTGTTGTTTCGGGAAGTGTAAACCGCGGAACGGTCAATGGCGATCTCAATGTGGGTGGAATTGTCGGAACGATGAACATTGAATATGATCTCGATCCGGAGTTTGATCCTGATCTTACAGATTCTACGGACATTACACTCCGTTCTACCGTGAATAATGTTGTCATCCGCTGTAGCAACTATGGGGAAGTGACTTCAAAGAAAAACAGTGTCGGTGGTATTACCGGATTAGAAGAACTTGGTCTGGTCTATGGAAGTGAAAGTTATGGCTCTGTGAAATCTGATACCGGGGATTATGCCGGAGGCATTGCAGGAAACAGTGTCAGTGCAATCTCCAACAGTTACAGTCTCTGTAATGTAAATGCAAAGGATTATGTCGGAGGCATTGTCGGAAGCGGATATACCGTGAAAAACTGTGTTTCTGCATCTACGATCACAAGTGATGGGGAAGGTCTGGGAAGCATCGCAGGAACTGTGTCTGAAGAGGGCGAGGTAAAAGGTAACATTTTTGTGGGCGATGACCTTGATGGAATTGACAACATCAACTATGCGGGGATTGCAGATGAAAAAAGTTATGAAGAGGTCATGAAACTTGAGAATATTCCGGAAGGATTCCATAAAGTGAAGATAACTTTCAGGGCAGAAGATAATGTGGATATTGTAAAGACAATCGTATATAATGGAAGCTTCAGTGAATCTGATCTTCCACAGATTCCGGAAAAAGATGGTTACTATGCAGTCTGGCCGGAGGATCTGGTTGGAAAACCAATGACGGAAAATAAAACGGTGGAGGCAGAGTACAGCCGTTGGACAGAGAGTATCGTGGGATCGGAAGTGATAAACGGCGCAAAAACAGAAGATACAGCTAGTGAAAGTTCCGATACAGAAAATGAAAAAGCAGTTTTCCTTCTGGAAGGGAAATTCTATGATGACACTTCCATCCAGATGGCAAAGTGTGACACAGATTTGCCGGACGGAGATGTCGTGTATGCTTACAACTGGAGTCTTGAACACCTGCATGACAAAATGTATGATACAGTAAAAGCACATTTTTATGTGCCGGACACTTCAGGAAAAAATGAGATCTGGTACAGAGAAACAGGCAGTGATGCATGGACATTGGCAGAAACCACAGAGGACGGCAGTTACCTTGTGGCAGACATTCCATACGAGGCGGCGTTTGCACTGGTATATACGGCGGCAGATCACACCTTGTATTATGCCGGCGGCGGTGCAGCGGTTGTATTGCTTTTGATCGTACTGATCATAAGAAAACGCCGGAAGCGTGCACAGAAAAAATAAAATGATTTGATAACACAGAGAGGCAGTTATGATATTTGAGACACATGCACATTATGATGATGAAAGTTTTAACGATGACCGTGAAGCATTGATCCGTTCCCTGCCGGAAAAAGGGATCGGCAGGATCATCAATGTCGGGGCTTCGATAGAGACAACAAAGACAACTCTGGAACTTGCTGCAAAATATGATTACATTTATGCAGCGGTGGGCGTACATCCAAGTGACATCAGCGGGTTGAATGAAGAGACATTTGCCTGGTTAAAAGAGCAGGCATCTCTTCCAAAGACTGTTGCGATCGGTGAGATCGGACTGGATTATTATTGGGATAAAGAGCCGGAGGTGCAGAACGCACAGCGTTACTGGTTCAGACGGCAGATGGAACTTGCCAGGGAAACCAACCTTCCGGTGATCATCCATTCCAGAGATGCAGCAGCCGATACTATGGAAGTGATGAAAGCGGTTCACGCAGAGGAGATACCGGGTGTCATCCATTGCTATTCCTACTCCAGAGAGATGGCACAGGAATTTATCAAAATGGGTTACTACATCGGTGTCGGTGGCGTCGTCACATTCAAAAACGCGAAAAAACTGAAAGAAACAGTGGAAGCAATCCCATTGGAGCGCATTTTGCTTGAGACAGACTGTCCTTACATGGCACCGGAACCGCACCGCGGCATGAGAAACGATTCCTCCAATATTCCGTTTGTGATCGCAAAAATCGCAGAATTAAAAGGAATCACAGCGGAGGAGGTCGAGCGTGTGACGGAGGAGAATGCGGTAAGGTTATTCACAAAAGTGTCTTAATTCCACAGCATCCTTCCAGAACCGTTTCGGAATATTCTGTGCCTGTAATTCGGGGTTGGTGCGTGCTTCAATCGCAATACTGTCGAAAAAGACCAGCCACAGTTTCTGGAATCTTGCTTCATTTTCAGAATAGTTCTGAAGAAGTTCGGTATTGATGTCCGAAGCATCTACAAGCATATAATTCTTTCCGGCGCGGTGGACTGCCGCAAGCTGGTGGGTTTCATCGTAAATCATAAAATTTTCCTGCGGAAAACGATCCGTAAAATGCTCTGCTAAAATTGGCAGGGCATTATTTTTGGGATGGATCGTGGAAAACAGAATACCGTTCTGCAGTTCCGAAAAGCGCAGAAAACCTTTCAGGTGGTGGGCTTCGGAGACTGTGGCTCTGGACAATTCAAAGACACGGTAAATATAAGGATTACTCAGTGAATCCAATACACGGGCACCCTTTGGTGAATAAAGTGCGGCAACGATCGTCTGATACACGGCGTTCGCTTTGTCCATCTTCTTCTTGCCGGAAAGATCAATGGATAAAATAGCAGTAAGGATTGTCTCGTAAAAATCGTGTCCAAGCTTCCGGTTTAGCGTAGAAACAACTTTTCCGGCTTTTTCAGCGGATGGTGCGACGGTGTGGTAGTCGCAAAACAGCTCGTAATTATCCGGCTGGCCGGATACCAGATAAATATCAGCGTGGGAGCATCTTTCCTGAATCTTTAATTCCCAGGCATCGTATACGCCGGTCAATATTCCGTTTGGTGTGTTTTCACAGATAAATACATGCATAATGTCTCCTGTCTTGAGAAAAATATTCAGGGAAATAAAAGTTTTACATTTATCTACGACAGCGGAAGCGGCTCCGTGGATAAGCCGGTATCGAACAGGCTCAATTGTTGATAACCGCTCTCACGGATCTCACGTGGTATCTGTGTCTTATCGCCCATCAGATTGCGGCAGATATAATCTTCTTCCAGCTTCGTGCGGTACATCATCCTGCCGGAGCAGGTGATAAAATAAAGAGCGCGTTTCAACACAACACCTATCTTCTTGAGATCGGCAAAATCGAGGGTGCTGTGACGTCTTGCTTTTACAATGCGGTTGGCAGACTTATAGCCAATACCCGGGACACGGAGCAGCGTATCATAGTCTGCACGGTTGATCTCGACCGGAAAATATTCCAGATGCCGGATCGCCCAGTCACACTTGGGGTCGAGAAAAATATTAAAGTCCGGCCGCTCCGGACTTAAAAGCTCGTCGGCTTTAAATTTATAATAGCGGAGCAGCCAGTCTGCCTGATACAGACGATGTTCCCGCAGGAGCGGCGGACCGCCGGGCAGTGCAGGAAGATTGCTGTTGTGGGTGACATTCACAAAGGCAGAATAGAACACTCTCTTTAAATCAAATTTCTGATACAGATTTTCGGCAATGCTCACAATCTGGTAATCGTTTTCCGGGGTTGCGCCGATGATCATCTGTGTGCTCTGTCCTGCGGGTACGAACTTCGGGGCGTGCCGGTAAAGAGCGATTTCATTCTTATTTTCCGTAATACCGTTCTGAACCATGCGCATTGGCTTTAAAATGGTATTTCTCGACTTGCAGGGCGCAAGCTTTTTCAGGCTGTCTGCGGTAGGCAGTTCGAGATTAATACTCATGCGGTCAGCCAGAAACCCAGTTTTTTCAATCAGCAGAGGATCAGCGCCGGGAATCGCTTTCACATGGATGTAACCGTTAAAATGGTGCGCTGTGCGCAATTTATAAAGGGTCTGGTATAAAAGTTCCATCGTATAGTTGGGGCTTACCATAATGCCGGAACTTAAAAAAAGACCTTCAATATAATTCCGCCGGTAAAATTCCATCGTCAGTTCGCAGACTTCCTCCGGGGTAAAGGCAGCCCGCCGGACATCGGAGTTACAATTATTCTGGCAGTAAGAGCAGTTAAAAATACATTCGTTTGTAAATAAAATCTTGAGAAGGGAAACACACCGCCCATCTGCGGAAAAAGTATGACAGATCCCACAGGAAATGGAGTTGCCAAGGCCGATGCCGTCACCACCGCGGTCCACACCGCTTGACGTGCAGGCGACATCGTATTTTGCAGCGTCTGAGAGAATCGTAAGTTTTTCCATCAGTGACATATTTTGCTGGATTTTCATCTGGATGTGATCTCCTCCAATCAAAGAATAGAATAGAACATATGTTCGATAAAATGAGAATACCACATTCGGAAAAAGAATGCAAGAGAAAAAGACTGCCAATTTCTGGATCCAATTTTTGGACAAAAAATTCTCTCATAATCCTGATTCCCTAGTTTTTCAGAATTATGAGAGGATGTGTCTTATGAATGGAGTTGTATTTCTTCATATTTAGCTGCAACACGTTTGCCACTGAATGCAATCCCAAAAAGTCCAATTTTTTTGATACCATGATATTCCATGTCGGTAGAATATTTTTTGCTTTGGATCTGTTGTATCGCACTTGACGCAGAATTAGCAAGTTCGGTATCTGAAAGGTTTTTTCCGGCTTTAAATTCAATAATATAGCCCAATTGGGATTTATCTTTTGGCTCAAGCTGTATATCAAAACGCCCTTCGCCGGATTCTCTGTTGGAAGAGATATAATATCTGTCTGAGAGTATTGCCAACATTCCGAAAACAGTTCCGTGATAAAAATTTTCGTTTGTAGTGTCAAAAGTACTGGCAGACTGCAAGAGATATTTTTGCAAGGTGTCAGTGAAAAGAGTAGTATCACCTGTTCGAAGAGCAAGTTCGAAATCTCGGAGCAGGGAGCCGTTAAACAAGGTATTATAATTATCCAAAATCTCTTTCTGGAAAACACTTTTTATCTCTCGGTTAGGCAGTTTAAGAGAACAAATCGGGTTGTCATTAAATTCACTGATCACATTTGTGGCACGCAGATATCCGGCGACAAGCAGAAAGCTGTAGATTGTGTCAGAATCAGCATTTACCTCCGGGTAAATAATATCCGTATTAATAATGGATTGCACTTCTTTTCCCTGCAGTAAAAGTGAGAGACTTTCGTACACTTCTTTGTCGGAACTGCGGATGAGTTCACCAATAATTTCATTGCCGCTTGTTCGGGACCAGAAAGCCTTTGGTTTACAGTTATTGTTAAAATAATTAATCACAGACCACGGATTATATATTTCTGTATTTCCGAAGAGATAACCGTCATACCATTCTTTAATTTCTGAAAGTTTTTCTGCCATTCCATAGTAAGCTGCCATATTTGATATATCGTTTACGGTAAAACCGAAATACTCTGAGTACTTGTCATCCAAAATCGTGTTTACAACAAGATTATTTAAACCACTGAATAAACTTTCTTTTGCAATGCGGAGTATTCCAGTCAAAATGCCAAATTCCAGATTCTCATTGTCTTTTAAAGCGGAGGAGAAAAGATTCCGCATAAAACCGACAACTTCATTATAATAATGATATAAGTGTCCTTGTTGGATTGGCGTGTCGTACTCATCAATAATAATAATAACTTTCTGGTTATAATGTGTGGCAAGTAAAGAAGAAAGCTTGCCAAGAGCAAACTGATAATCGGTAGAATCAGCGACATCATTTATGAGATTGTGAATGTATTTTTTGTCGTATTCATTAATTGCTTTGCTTGATAAAAGTTCTATATGGCGAAGAAATTCTTCTTTTAAGGTAAAACACAGACTGCGGTACATATCAGTCCAGTTAGTCTGATGTGCATCTTTAAAAGACAGAAAAATGACCGGATAAGTCCCCTGAAGCTGCTTGTAAGCATCTCCGCAATTCCAGATTTTTTTATCTGAAAAATATATGGATGTATCTGTGGATGTTTTTTCAAAATAGGTTCGGATCATGTCCATGGTAAGTGTTTTCCCAAAACGGCGCGGTCTTGTGAAAAGATAAACCTTGCTGTGGTCGTCAATTATATCTTTTATGAGAAGCGTTTTGTCGACATAATAGCATTCTTTGGAAACTTCTTTATATGAAGTGATTCCAACCGGACATGGGAGTAATCTGCCGGACAAAGGTGGGGTTTGTTTGTTTCGAAGGATTTCCGGTTTTGTTGTATCAGAAGGGATCAACCAGTATCTTCCTTCTTTGTATGCACCGTTAATAAAACCGGCAGTGCAGAGCTGATTTACCCTCCGGGGAGTAATTCCCCAAAGCTGGGCAATATCTTTTGCCTTCAAAAATTTTTTATCCATTATAATCCCTCCATTGCATATGCAATCATTCTATATTTCCTATAATATGATATTTTCGGGAAATTAACAAGAAATAAAAATATAATTTCCTGAAAACGGGAAATTAATGAGAAATAAAAACATAATTTCCCGAAAAAGGGAAATACAAGAACTAAACAGCCCGTGCAACACTGCTAAATTATAAATGCTGCGTCGTTTATTAGAAGAACTACTATAAAACCTCTGATTTTTCAAAAATTAGTTCTTTTTATAACACTTTATGTAACGCCCTGAATGTTATAGTTAGTATAACAAAAAGGATAAATATGTTTTTTTGCAGCCTTGGCAAAAGTGCAGCGAGATAAACATTAAAATGGAAGGAAGAGGTTTATACAGATGAAAAAGGAAATGATGGAAAACGCTACAGGCGTAAAATTAACCAAAAAAGCCAGCAAAAACGTGATCAGATCATTATCGGTCGGACTGGCAGCAATGATGGCATTATCTACTCCGATTGCAGCATTTGCTGAGGATGCAGATGGACAGAATAGCAGTGAAACAACACCGGAAGAGAGTACAACAACTGTAACAACACAGAAATCTGCAGCGGAACAGGTGGGAGAAGTTCAGAAAGCCGCTGAAGAAACGAGCAAAACAACAGAAGCAGCAAAGGATGCGGTAAATGCAGCAGTTGATACAACAATTGCGGATGACAGTGGCGCAGACCAGACAACAAAAGATGCAGCAGGCGTATTGGATGCTACCGCAAACGGAACATTCGAAGGCGGTACAGATGTGAATGTGGCAGAAGAAATAGTTGACAAAACAATGGATCGCATAAAAGATGCGTCAGATGCCGCAGCAGATACCGACGCAGCTCTTGATAAGGTAGATAAAAAAGCAGATGAGGCAAATACAATTGCGGATGATGCAAAGAAAGAGCAGCAGGAAGCACAAGACGCATTTGATAAAGCACAAGCCGGAATTGATTCTGCAACAGACATTGAGGATGCGAAGAATGCTTACGATCAGGCAGCTGGTATTGTAGGCGATGCACAGAAAGCGTATGAGACTGCCAAAGCAGCTTATGACAGCAAAGGAGCCGAATACAATACAGCGTTAGACGAGCTTAAGGCGGCACAGGCAGCTTATGATACAGCAGTTGCCGAAGCAAGTACCGAGGCAGCGGCAGCCGCAGCAAATCTTGCAGCAGTTCAGGAGAAAGCGAAGGCTCTTCAGGAGGCAGCAGAGGAAGCAAAAACAGCAATTCCGGAGCTTACCGATGCACAGAAAGCAGCACTTGAGATCATCGCTCTGGAAAAAGAACGTGCAGGGGATACCTCCACAAACTGGAGAAAAGAAGATGAGCTGTTCAAAGTGATCCTTAAGAATTACTACATTCCGGAACTTGCCAAGGGAGAACTTGTTGATTGCAAGTGGACCTGGAATCGGAATGATAACAAAAACTATTGTGAGGTGACTTACAAAGATGTGGCAGGTGACACACAAACCGTATATCTGAACTACAAGCTCAACGATACCCGCGATGATCTTGTTATTTTCGAGAAGGCAGAAGAAGTGGTTTCCTATGATGTGAAGGGCACAGACGGAAGCCTTGCATTCAATATCAATGCAGAGAACTTCCCGGCAGATAAGCTTCAGAATGATCAGGATACCGCAGTTTATGAGAATAACGGAGTGGTATACACAATCGTAAATATAGGTGGACAGTTCTATGTGGTCGACTCAGCTTCTAAGGACGTTGAGGTGAACGATAACTATAACAGTGAACAATATGAAACTTCCGGTGAGAAAAAGACCACCTACTCAGTGGATGAAAATGGAAAACTGGTCAAAACGGTAAAACAAAACGTTTCCGAGATTACATACACGGAAACTAAATTATCTTCTGATAAGACATATGACAATGTCGAGGCAGCAGAAAAGGATCTGGCCGATAAAAAAGCAGCATTGAAAGACGGAGATAAAGATGTCGAGACGTCCATGAGCGCAACAGCGACTGCAGATGTGACCGTAAGCCAGAAAACTACATTTACGACAACTATTGATTTATCGAAAATTGTTGTTGAAATGAAAAAAATCAATAATGATAACGATAAATACGAGAAGAAAAATGCCGAGATTGCAGCAAAGGAACTTTTTGCTAAATTCACCAACAAAGAGGCGTTAGAGAACCTGCTTGGCGGCGATTATAAGATCGAAAGTATTAATACAGATAATGCAAAAGTGAATGCTGTAGATAAGTACAAAAATACTTCCGGCAGATGGGTAGACTGGGGTGCAGATTCTGCTGCTTATAAAAACGTATTTTCAGGCACGATCGTTATTACTTATTCGCAGACAGTGACTGCAAAAGCAAACGCTGTGGAATCCAAGACAAATGCTGTAAATGCAGCAGACAATACGAATCTGGAAGCGTTAAAGGATCAGGCATATGATGCTGCAAAAGCAGATGCAGAAAAACTTCTTGGAGATGCAGTTTCCCAGAATAAGAAGATTAAAGACAACCTGAAAACGGGAGAACTGCATATTAACGGTTATGAAGGCTGGAATGGAAAACATAACTCCAACGTAGCAATCAAAATCCATTATGCCGATGACACATTCACAGAGGGAGAGAAGACAACGGATCAGGCAGTTGTTGACGAGAAGAACAGCTCCACAACCTTATCCGTTTCCTACACCGGAACTTATCAGCAGAAAAATTCCAAAGATCTTGGTGCGCAGACCGTGGAAACACAGAAATACAATCAGACTGCCAAGGCAGAGGAAAAAACAGCTTATACAAGCAACAAATATTATGATGAATATAAGAAAACAGGAGAAATCAATGAAGGAATCTGGCTCACCGGAAAAGATGATAATCGTTTCCCGGGACATGAAAGCTTAAAGAGCTTCTATGATTTCAAAGATGCAGCATTAAAAGCGGAGGCTGAAAGAGCAGAGAAAGTAGCAAAAGCGGATGCGATCATTGACGCAGCAAAGAATGCGGTGGAAAAAGTTGATAAAGCAAAAGCAGATGCGGACAGCTTAAAGGATAAGCTTACAGCACTTCTTGCAAGCCAGAACTACACAGCAGATCAGGTAAAAGAGTTAGAGGGACAGATCAGCGCGGCAGAGATAAAATTAAAAGAGGCAGAGGACATGGCAAAAGACCTGACAGATAAGTTAGGAATTGCAGGAGAAACACTGGCTGATAAGATCACAGAACTCACCCCTGCACCGGCTCCGGGCGAAGGCGGTTCCACAACGACACCGGGCGGCACAACTAGCCCATCCGGCACTGAGACCACACCGGGCGGCGCAGCCACAACACCTGCAGGCATTGTAACTACAGCAGCGGCTCCGGCAAGTGCAGTCACAACCGTTACAACAGCCACAGCAGCTGCAGCCCCGGTTCAGATCGCAGAGACACCGGTAGCACTTGCAGCAACTGCAACACCAGCGGCAGCAACGAGAACAGCAGCGGTTGCAAATACAAATGCCGCAGTTGATACAGATGCGGACGCTGACACAGATGTGACAATTGCGGACGAGGAGACACCTCTTGCAGCGAACGGAGCGCAGGAGAGCACGACAATTGGCGATGAAGAAACTCCACTTGCAGCAGAGGCTGGCGCAGTGGAAAACAAACAGCAGGAGAAAATGTCCTGGTGGTGGTTACTCATCATTGCACTTCTTGGTGTAACCGGCGAGGAAATGTACCGCAGAAATAAAAAGAAAAAAGCAGAAGCAGCTCAGAAAGATGAAAAATAAATTTTAACAGGAAGGCGCATCCAAAAGGTGCGCCTTTTCTAAAACATCCATTGCAAAAAAATAAAATACGGAGTATTCTGAAAACAGGAATACATGATCCGTAATTTGTATACAAGGAAACAAAATCTATGAAAAAAAAGAAAACACTCATAATCTGCATGCTTCTTGGCATAATGCTCCTGACTTCCTGCGGAAAAACAGATCATCAGGATCAGGCGTCAGGCGCCACCGAGCAGACATCCGGAGACAGCCGGCAAACGACAGAAGAACCGGCGGAAACCGTCGGCGGATCGGAAGAGTCAACGGAAGCAGCCGGGACAGCCCAAGCGGCAGCAGAAGCCGTGGAAAGCACAGAATCTTCTGAATATGCAGAACGTAAAAGCATCATCATCACAGCCACAAACGAGTGCGGCATCGACATTGGGATGTTTTCTGTGATCGATCCGATCAGCGGCGAACAATACAATATCAGTGCGATCGCAGATGGACAGTCTGTTTCCATGCCGGTAGAGTGGCCGGTGGAGATCACAGATTTTCAGTGGGCACTTTATAATCAGAACGGCGAACTCTGCGTTGAGGCGACCACGGATATCAGCCAGGCGGAGAGCGGAGTGACATTGCTTCTCACCGGAGACGGAAATCTGGATGATGTACAGGAGATCTTTGAATAATGCAGACAATCTGATACAGACAATTCTGCCTGTACAGGGCAGTCAGGACAGAAATGATAAAAACAGGGGGTACTCATGGAAGAAAGAAGAGAAATATCGAGGGTAGAATACAGGACAAATGGTGTTGTCGTAATCTGCGATACACAGGAAAAAATTTACGTGGACGTGAAAGACATCAGTCCGTTAGGCATGGGAATCTGTGTGCCGGAGGGGCATGAAGGCCTTCTCGGAAAACAGGTGATCATTGTGGCAGAAACACTGATCATGTATGCGGAGGTTTCCCGCGAAGAAAAGCAGGAAGACGGCTCCACATTCATTGGTGTGCATGCGATAAAATTCACAGATGACGTTCTGCAGTATCTGTTTTCACACATTGGCTGATGAAACTAATCTTCTAAGCTCGCAGTTACCGAGCAGCTGATCCCAAAAATGCTCAAGAGGAATCTCTTCATACTGGCAGATCAGGCTGCAGTCTAAGGCTCCATGGGCGACGATCAGTACATTTTTTCCGGAAACAACTTCCGGCGTTAAAACATCGTGGATAAAAGAGCCGCTGCGGGCATACAAATGCTCAAGACTTTCCGCACCATCTACAGCATGATAATGGACAGGATCATGGAACAACGTGTATACCGGACATTCCGGTTTCTGTGTGACATGTTCTGTTCCTTCATACATGCCAAATCCCATCTCGCGGAGGCGGTCGTCCGTCAGGATCGGCGTGCCGCTCCCTTCCAGAAAAATTTCAGCAGTCTCCTGCGCACGCTGCAAGGGCGAACAATAGCAGATATCAAATCGCAGATCCCCATACTTTTTCCGCGCGTCTCTCGCCATCTGGCGGCCTTCTTCATTTAAAGGAATATCTTCGCTTCCCTGCAGGCGGTGGACTGCATTCCAGTCAGTTTTTCCGTGTCTCATGATATATAACATAATAAACAATATCCTTTCCTATTTATAATAGTAAAAAACATAAACGCATTGCGGGCTCAATTTCCGGTGCGATTGAATTATATCCTATATTTTGCTAAAATGAAACCCTGATCAGATAACAACAGCGGCACAAAGCAGGAAATTGCATGACAGCTATTAATTTTACAGGAAAACTACCGATATATGATTTAGAAAAATAAGCGTTCCGGCATTTGTAGAGATCCGGACCGCAACCATGGAAGAACACAAGCTTATGCACACGGAGGTGTAGAACAATGGCAATAGAGGCTATGAAAGGGGCAGGAATGTCCTACGCGGGAAGTTCATCCGCATCAGATGTAAAAGCAGAGAGTCAGGCAAAAGTGGAAACTGCATCCAACGCAGCAGCTTCTGACGATCTCATGAAGAAAACCATTCAGATCGACACGAAAGAGACTGACAAAAACGGCAAAGACGGAAACCGGGACGACAGTCAGGCAAAGCAGACGATCTCCGAGAATTCCCAGATCAGGAAAGCAGTTGACGAGATCAATAAAAAGGCGCACAATTCCGAGGCAGTCTTCGGAATCCATGATGCAACCAACCGTGTCACTATCAAGATCGTTGACAAAGACACGAAGAAAGTCCTGAAAGAATATCCGCCGGAGAAAACCCTGGACATGATCGCAAAAGTCTGGGAGATGGCAGGATTATTAGTGGATAAGAAACTGTAGATCACTGTCCAAAAGACAGGAGCAGCAATAGACAAGTGACAGATGAAAACAGAAAACGATATAAACAAGTTACAAAACTGAAAGGAGCAGGATTATGCCAATCAGAATCACAGGTTTGAACTCAGGATTAGATACCGAGTCCATTATCTCAGCGCTTGTATCTTCTTATAGTTACAAGACGAGCAAGTATAAAAAAGCACAGACAAAATTATCATGGAAGCAGGAGGCATGGAGTACCTTAAACTCCAAGGTGTACAGTTTCTACAACAATGTTGGTAAATTAAAAATGTCATCTGCCTACAATATGCGTACGGCAAGCGTATCCGACAGCACAAAAGCGAAGGTGAGTGCAGCAAGTGGGGCGACCAACGGCGTACAGTCTCTGGAGGTCTTAGAGGTTGCCAAAAGTGATTATCTGACCGGCGGAAAGATTTCGATCAAAGATGCATCCGGTGCGGAAGATAAGACAAAAACTGTTTCATCAGCGTCCACTTTAAGCGAACTGGGATATACCGGAACCGGTACGATCGAAGTTACCAATAAAGAAACCGGAAAGACAACAAGCATCAGCGTGACCGGTGACACAAAGATCAGCGACTTTGTGAAATCCCTGTCAGACGCAGGTGTGAAAGCCAGCTTTGATGAGAAAAACGGCAGATTATTTGTAAGTTCAGCAAAGACCGGTACAGAAAACGGTTTTGAACTGAAATCAAAGAATGCAGACGGCGATAAGGCGTTGCTGGCATTGGGACTGGCAATGACATCTACCGTATCAGATACCGGCGCAAAAGTGAATGACGATAACAACTGGTCGGCGGCATCGGATGCGAAGATCAAACTGAATGGTGCAGAATACACTTCATCTACCAACGAGTTCGCTGTAAATGGTCTTTCTGTCACAGCACTTGCCAAGACGAGTGGAGAGATTTCTGTAACCGTAGCTACAGACAGTGAGGGAATCTATGAGCAGGTCAAGGATCTGCTCAGCCAGTACAACTCACTTATTAACGAGATGAACAAGTTATACAATGCAGATTCGGCAAAAGGATATGAGCCGCTGACAGATGATGAAAAGGATTCCATGAGTGATACGGAAGTGGAGAAATGGGAGGCAAAAGTCAAAGATTCCCTGCTCCGCAGAGATGATTCGTTAGAGAGCCTGATCTCGTCCATGACAACGGCGATGTCCAAGGGATATGAAGTCAATGGAAAGACATACTATCTTACTTCTTTTGGAATTTCAACACTTGGTTATATGAATTCTGCAAAGAATGAACAGTATGCATACCATATCAATGGGGATGAGGATGACAGCGCAACTTCCGGAAAGGAAGACAAACTGCTGGCAGCGATCAAAGAAGATCCGGATTCTGTGGCGGGATTCATGCAGCAGCTTGCAACAGGACTATACGATTCTATTGATAAGAAAATGAAGACATCCACTTTAAGCAGTATATTTAAAGTATACAATGATAAGGAGATGGCTTCGGAATACAGCGATTATACAACCACGATCAAAAAGTGGGAGGATAAGCTGTCTGAACAGGAGGATTACTACTACAAGAAGTTCTCGGCGATGGAAACAGCGCTGGCAAAACTCAATTCACAGACATCTTCTTTATCCGGTCTGTTCGGATCATGATAACAGGACATTTAACCTGCGGCATTGCCGCAGGTTAAATCTGCATAAAGAAAAAAAGAAAACACATGGAGGTATTTTCACATGCTTAATCATAATGGCTATGCTGCGTATGCGAATAGCAAAATTATGACCGCATCACCTGCGGAACTGACACTTATGCTCTATGACGGAGCAATCAAATTCTGTAACATGGCAATTGCAGGGATTGAGGAAAACAATATCGAGAAAGCACATAACAACATCCGGAAAGTCGAGAATATCATCTCCGAGTTTCAGGCAACATTAAATCATAAATATGCAACAGCTGATGATTTTAATAATGTATATGTCTATTTGAAAGAACGCCTGATCGAGGCAAATATGAAAAAAGATAAAGAAATCCTGGAAGAAGTATTAAAACATCTCAGAACCATGCGCGATACATGGAAAGAAGTGATGAAACTGGCTGCTGGCCAGATATAACCGGAAGGAGAAAGCAATACATCGTGACAGATAATTACATTGGAATCATGATCGAAAGCCTCCGGCGCAAAAAGGATGTCCTGGCAGATATATTAAAACTTAGCGAGGAACAAAGTCTTCTGCTGGATGATCCTAATTTAGAACCGGACACATTTGAAAAAAACGTGAATCGGAAAGCGGCGCTGATCGAAAAATTAGAACAGCTTGACACGGGCTTCGAAAGTTTATATGACAAAGTAAAGGAAGAACTTGAGAGCAACAGAGACATCCATAAAGAGCAGATCAGGCAGATGCAGGAACTGATCAGGGCACTTACCGAATTGAATATGCAGATTCAGGCGACGGAAGCAAGAAATAAGGAAAAGGCAACCGCCAAGTTTGCTTATATCAGGCAGCAGGCAAAGGAAATCCGCAGTAGCCAGAAGATCGTCAAAGAATATTATAATAATATGATGCATAAGGCGTATAATGAGCCGCATTTTTTGGATAATAAAAAATAGAGAGAATAAAAGACCGCACAGATAGAAAGATATTGATTTGTGAGGTCTTTTTAGTTACAATTTTAAGGTAGTAGACAGAGATTTTGCTATGGTGGCTGAAGAAACATATCATATAATTATGAGAAAAACTACATCCGATCATCAAGTGAGTATAATTTATAATCGAAATGCATCTTATATCATATGACAGAAGGGAGCTGGATGAATGGGAGTTTATATTTCCGAGTTGGATATTGAAACTTATCGAGGAATAAAAAAATTAAAAATGGAAAATCTTGCGCCGATTAATATCATAACTGGGGATAACAATAGCGGAAAAACGAGTGTTCTTGAATTGCTTCAGAGTGTGAAAAATCCGGGCAGTTTCAGGGTATGGCGGGAATTGTTACGGAAGGACAGTATAGATCTTCGACGTGGGTTGACATATTATGATGGTTTCTATGATTTATTTGATATTAATGAGGATGAA
>OHPP01000655.1_pt1 | contig 21812 bp, 20 predicted proteins | sample 1577731 | NCBI WGS metagenome assembly OHPP01 (sample SAMEA3879536, study PRJEB24766) | human gut metagenome | biome: human-associated habitat; feature: feces | place: USA | collected 1985/1987
CACAAGCTTTTACTAAATCATTTAACTCTAATACGCTTAACTCTTTGATAGCATCAATAAACTCTGCTGTTGTTAACTTTGCCATTATAATTTCCTCCATTTAAAAATTTAATTATGATAATAAGGTTCAAATATAATATTTGAATTATTCTGCTGCTGGAGCTTCCTCTGCAGCATCCTCTGCTGGTGCTGCCTCTACGGCTGCATCTGCAGCGCCACCCTGCTCTGCGATCTGATTGAGTACACGAGCAAGATTTGTGATAGGTGACTGAATGCTTCCAAGTAATTTTCCAAGAAGCTCATCTCTGCTAGGTACAGCGGAGATTGCCTTCATACCCTCAGCATCATAAAATGTTCCCTCAACTACACCTGCTTTAATCTCTAAAGCCGGAGCTGTTTTAGCGAACTTAGCTAAGATTCTAGCTGGTGCTGTTGCATCCTCTGTTGATACAGCGAATGCGCTTGGTCCTTCAAGGACATCCTTTAATCCCTCGAACTCTGTTCCCTGGATTGCACGGTTTACTAAAGTATTCTTGTATACCTTGTAAGTTACACCGGCTTCTCTTAACTGTTTACGTAACTGAGTATCCTCTGCTACTGTGAGTCCTAAGTAATCAACAACTACTACTGACTGTGCACCATTGATAACACCGGAAATCTCATCTACGATTGGCTGTTTAAGTTCTACCTTTGCCACGATTCATTTACCTCCTTTTAGATTTTCGCATAAAAGACATGAGGTATTTGATTTATTAATCAAAGAAACCCTCCTGCCTGTCGACAGAAGGGTACAAGTCAAAATTCAAGATAAATCTCGAAAATTCCCTCGGTAGGTTCTACGTTTACGCCTTGCGGCACCTACTGTCTTCGGCAATATGCATTGCAATTATATCAAACTATATTACGGATGTCAATTACTTTCCGCAAAACTTTTGCTTGGCGTTTGATAGGTCTTGTAAATTGTTTTACTGTAACTGTTTAACTATCTTACTGTGTAATCTTAACCACGTTTAACTTAACGCCAGGTCCCATTGTAGATGTAAGAGTTGCGCTCTTAATGTACTGACCCTTTAAGCTAGCAGGTTTTGCTTTATTAATTGCACCCATAAGAGACTGGAAGTTGTCGTTTAACTGCTCGTCTGTGAAAGATGCTTTTCCAACTGGCACATGGATAATGTTTGTCTTGTCCAATCTGTACTCAATCTTACCGGCTTTGATATCGTTAACAGCTTTTGTTACATCCATAGTAACTGTTCCTGCCTTTGGGTTTGGCATTAAGCCCTTTGGTCCAAGGACACGTCCTAAACGACCAACAACACCCATCATATCAGGTGTAGCAACTACAACGTCGAAGTCTAACCATCCCTCGTTCTGGATCTTTGGAATTAACTCCTCGCCTCCAACGAAGTCAGCTCCTGCTGCCTGTGCCTCGTCAACCTTAGTTCCCTTAGCGAAAACTAAAACCTTAACTGTTTTTCCTGTTCCGTGTGGTAATACAACCGCACCACGGATCTGCTGCTCTGCGTGACGTCCGTCGCAGCCTGTTCTAAGATGAAGCTCGATTGTCTCGTCAAATTTAGCTGTAGCATTTTTCTTTACGATAGAGATAGCGTCAGCAACATCGTACTGCTCTTTCTTATCAAATGCCTTAACAGCGTCTTGATACTTCTTTCCTCTTTTCATGAAAAAATAACCTCCTGGTGGTAATATCGGGAGAGGGCCCTCCCACATTTACGTTTCTTTGTTATTATTTTGGGTTGCATAAATTTGCAACTATTTTAGGGGTATGTTGGCTTCGCTAAGTGTTAGTCAACCACTTCAACACCCATTGATCTTGCTGTACCAGCGATCATGCTCATCGCAGACTCAAGTGAAGCTGCGTTTAAGTCAGGCATCTTAAGCTCAGCGATTTCCTGAACCTGTGCCTTTGTGATCTTAGCAACCTTCTTCTTGTTTGGCTCGCCTGAACCAGACTGAATCTTGCAAGCTTTCTTGATTAATACCGGAGCAGGTGGAGTCTTAGTAATGAAACTGAAACTTCTGTCTGCATATACAGTAATAACTACAGGGATAATTAAGTCGCCCTGATCGGCTGTCTTTGCATTAAACTGCTTTGTGAACTCTACGATGTTTACACCGTGCTGTCCAAGTGCAGGTCCAACTGGAGGAGCTGGAGTTGCCTTTCCAGCAGGGATCTGCAATTTAATGTATCCTTCTACTTTCTTTGCCATTTGGAATTGCCTCCTTAATTTGTTTTCTTAACATCTGCGAAACTTACTTCTACCGGTGTCTCGCGACCGAACAGCTCTACATTAATTGTAACTGTCTGCTTGTGATAATTCATAGCTGTGATAACACCGACTGTATCCTTCCAGACACCGCCGATAACGACTATCATGTCACCCTCAGCAAAATCAACTACCACGTTTTCCGTCTTAATACCCAAAGGTCTCATCTCGGCTTCTGTGAGAGGAACCGGTTTGCTTCCCGGACCTACAAATCCAGTTACGCCTCTGGTATTTCGTACAACGTACCATGTATCATCATTCATAATCATATGAATAAGAACATAGCCTGGAAACATCTTCTTGGAAACCTGTTTACGAACACCGTTCTTCACCTCTGTGACGTCCTCCAACGGAACACGTACTTCAAGGATCTGGTCCTCAAGATGTCTGTTTTCGATTGTTTTGTCAATATTAGCTTTGACTTTGTTTTCATAACCTGAATAGGTATGAACTACATACCAGTTCGCTTCTGTCATAATCACTTTGCCTCCGTTTTAAAAATGTAAACCAATAAGGAAATCTACGCCCTGCTGGATACCCCAGTCAAGAAGCGCAATAATAAGACCGGTAACTACTGAAACCGCCAGCACTGCAACGGTCTGTCTGATGACCGATTGCTTCTCAGGCCAGATAATCTTCTGAAATTCAGCTTTCAGACCTGAAAACCAGCTTGTTTTTGGAGCCTTTTCGACTTTTTCATTTTGTCCCATAATGTACTCCTTCACTCAGTTCCTAGACTATTTTGTTTCCTTGTGCATTGTATGAGTTCTGCAGAATCTACAATACTTCTTGGTTTCCATTCTGTCCGGATGAGTTTTTTTGTCCTTTGTCATGTTGTAATTACGACGCTGACATTCTGTGCACGCTAATGTAATCTTTGTACGCACGACTTCCACCTCCGTTTAAATTCTTTGTTGTTTGTACCCTTAAAAAAAGGCATAAAAAAAAGACCTATTTCCAAGCCTGTATACTATATCACAGTTGAGCCGTAACCGTCAAGAGCTATTTTAAAATTTATTGTAAATTCTTTTGAACAGTGCCGCTGTCTGCACTTTTTTGTGTATCCGGCAGCAATTAATTTTTATAAATCTTAAAGATACATAATTAAATATAGTACATTTATCTGAATTTTTCAAGTATTTTGTTGTTGTAAATCCTCAATTATGACGATATAATATATGTGTATAAGTAGGATTTGATAATTAAAAATTTTACATAGCTTATTATAGCTGCAGTTAAGCATTAGTAATCGCAGCTATACAATATAATATTTAAAGGATTACCATTTAACGGATTAAACGATTTTCACGGATGAAAGGAGGGGTCTTTATGGCAAAGATAGACAGTGCCTACGCTTACTATGCCAGCACTTATGCCAATAAAGAGGTATCGCGCTATGATTCGCACAAGAAAAGCGACCTGCGCAAGATATACAACAGAATAATAAAGACAAATAAAGAGTCCCCTCTGTACAAGATTTCCAATATGTCCGAGGCCAAGAAATATGCTATCGATATAAAGGAAAGCTCTAAGGCCATCTTAAATGCCGTGGATTCGCTTTCTGATAAATACGCAGGCTCCTCTGACTCCTTCCAGAAGAAGGTTGCGGAGTCATCTAATGAGGATGCTGTAGGCGTGCGCTACGTGGGTGACGGCTCAGAGAATAAAGGAGCAGACGGCTTTGACATAGAGGTCAGACAGCCCGCCGCTCCACAGGTCAATACGGCTGTTGTACTGATTTGGTACAACAGCCGTTATTTTATATTTTTTATAATAGTGGCTGCAGATCTCCCACCATTTTTTCCTCAAGCGTCCTGAGCCTCTCTGCAATTGCCACACTCTTTGAATCAGCATCGCGATATTCATTGAGACTGCCGCTGATTGTCTCTATGCCCATATTACAGCCCTCCGTCAGTAGTTTTGCTGCCTGGGACTGATCATCATTCACTGCCATCTTCATTGCAGTCTGCAGCTTCGCAGCCATCTTTGCAAACATACCCGGTTCCTTAATATCTGCACCTGCTTTGTCAAGCATATCCCTGCAATCCACTGACAGCCCGGTGTGCTCATCATAGTACTTGTCTATCAGCTCACGAAGCTGCTTGTCATCTGTGTGTTCTCTTATATCGTCCATGCTCTCAAGTGCCATCTTACAGCCAGCTATGCAATCCTGAAGCAAGAGCACCGAATCATGATTTTCTATATTTCTGCTCATAAAAACCTCCATACTTCTTTTCTATTTAGTATGGAGGTTTTCATGAAAAAATATTCACTACACAATCGGAAACTCAAGCTTCACCCAAAACTTCCCATGTTCCCTTTTAAAGCTCATGCTTCCATTCATGCGCTGCATCATCGCATCCACGCTCTTAAGCCCTATCCCGGCACTTTTAAGAAGTGTTTTATTGTCACATACACCATTGCCAATTTCAACGCTAAATGTTTTTTTCGTAAAAGCTGTTTTCATAACAACAGGCTTTTTATTGTCCGCATATTTATATATATTATCCGTCAGATTGGAAAATATTCTGGTCAAAAATGCCATATTAACAGCAACCTTTACCTGCTTAAAGCTTATTCCTTCTGCATCAACCTCATAATTACTTTTCATAAGCTGAGCACACACATCTGAGAGGTAATCTCCAAATATATACTCAACATCCATTGATGCATCCAATTCAATAGGTCTTTGTGAACCGGCAATTGAGAAATCCAGCAGATTGTCTACCTGAGTCCTGATATCCAATACCTTTTCACTTATAAAATTAAGATTTTTCATATTCTCGGCATATGCTTCGTTCTCCAGTTTCATTACATCAACATATGTCATAACACCAGTCAATGGCGTACGCAGGTCATGAGCCATATTACGCATCAGTTCATCCTTTTCCTGTCGCGCTTTTTTCTCCTGTTCCTGTGATGCTTCAAGCTCTGTTTGATAGCCCGCTATAATTTTTCTGATGCGTAAATACACAAATACGATTCCCAGCATAAGAGATAATCCCACATCAAAAATCATTAAAGCTATATAATATTTTATCGTAAATCCTGTATATATAAATACTTCCGCTTCTATATCGGTGAACTGGACAGGCAGCTGATAGCTTCCTGTAAATCGGTAATCATACATATTTTTAGCCGGAGATATAAGCTTATCTACATTTGATTTATTGTATATTACCTTCCCCATTTCCTGAACACTATAAAACGCAACATCATGCTCCGACATCCATTCATCATATTGCTCGACATCTGTAGTACTTATATCATTATCAGTCACATATTGTTGAAACTCATCTATATATGGCTTTTCGTTATAGTAGATCAAAGTTGTACCTTCAATATAATTGTTCAACAAATCAATTCCCAGATAGTATAATAGTCCAAAAACAACGCATGTGCCTATAATCGCAATTGCAAATGTCAAAAACAGCTTTTTCTTTACCCTCTTTAAATCATCTCTCAAAACGGTATCCTCTTCCCCATTCTGTGTGTATGCATGCATCGCCGCATGCCTTTATAAGCTTATTCCTAAGATTTTTAATGTGTACCATAACAGTATTCTTTGCATTATAGGTAAAAGCCTCATCCCATACCATCTCGTATATCATCTCAATCGTATATATCCGGTTCGGATTTTTCATGAGCAATTTTAATATCTCATATTCCTTTCCGGTTAATTTTATCTCATTATCATTAAACTCAACCTTGTTTCGATTCGTAAACAGTTTAAGTCCATCTATCTCTATAGATTCATCCTTGTTTGTGCGATTTGCACTTCCGCTGTCATATACCCGATATCGTCTGATAAGAGCTTTAACCTTTGAAATAAGCTCCATGTTTGAAAATGGCTTAGTCATGTAATCGTCACCGCCCACTTCAAGCCCTTCCAGCTTATCCAGCTCTTCCGATTTTGCTGATAAAAACAATATCGGAACACTGTGTCTTTCACGCATTCTCCTGCAAGTTTCAATGCCGTCCAACTGCGGCATCATTATATCCATTATTACAAGGCTGAACGATTCATCTATTTTTTCCAAAGCCTCCATACCGTTTTGTGCAATTACCACACTATAATGCTGCAATTCAAGAAGCTTTTTTATGCCACTGTATACTGTTTTATCATCCTCAACAACAAGAATTTTGTCCATTATATGCTCCTATCATATTATACATGTTTATTACATCAAAAAGATTATACCACATAACCGCTCCTAATTATTCCTTAATGTGCGCAAACCCTTATTAGCATAAATGCAGCTTCCAATCATAGTTATTAAAATAATGCTAATTTCCAAAAAACCGATTCTATACACAAATTGCCAGATATTCATTTCAAAGTTCCATATATCAAGTGAAAAGCTTTTTTGAAAATTTGAAATCTCACAAAATTCAACAAAGTATTTAAAAATATTGACAGAAAATCTATTAAGCAGTCCCAATGTCAATATTCCTGCACCCACAAGTGCCGGAACAGTTATCATCAAAATCTCATATAACAGAATTTGAATTGTCCTAAATTTTCTCTGTCCAAGTGTATTGTATATTGCAATCATTTTTGAGTGTCCCTTAAGCCATAAAACGGTCAGTAACGACATAACCACAACACATACAATATACATAACGCTCAACGTCACACTTGTCATACTTTTTAACATTGATATTACATCTGTCATTTGCAGTTCTTCATTCAGAACCTGATTTACAACTGCCGAATTCGGAACATTTTGAAACATTTTACTCATATCATCATATAAAAGTGATGTACTTTTATAGTCTTTGCTGAAAAAATTCATCCCATAACAGCTTGCTTCATTGTTTAATTCAACATACGAATTATAATCAGTGAATACTATACTGTTAGCTACTTCTTTATAGTAGCCATCGCTCACCTGTGTCTTTGGAGTATTTATTACAGTATAAATCCCAATTACCTTAATACTGATTGTATTATTTTCATACTGTATAGATACATTACTGCCAATTGACAGGTTATTTTCAGAAGCGAGCTTATCTGATATCATTGCCCCTTTATCACCTGACATCGGATATTTTCCTTTTGAAATTTTAAAAATACCACTACTGAAATATTCATTGTAAGAAGTATTTATATTTCCACTGACATATATTTTATTTTTTTCAAAATCGCTTTGTTTTTCTGTATATGGTACATTTTCAAAATCTACTGCTTCACATATAATATCACTTGTAAATGCATTATTATATCCTACAACATTTTTATTATTATCTGCATATTCTAAAATATCTTTCCAATCATCTAAAGTAGAAAAATCGTCTAATTCAACAAGAACACAACATCCTGCCATATCTGCAAAAGATTTGTAAAAGCTCTCTATTGCCGAATCTAAAAATGTTGCAATTCCGCAAAACAGTGTCAGTACAAATATGCAAACAGCAATTAGTATATTCCGCCCCGGTCTCCCTAATAATTCTTTGCATGCCTGCCACCATTTATTCCTCATCGTCATCTCCCATTTCATAGCAAATATCACATTTTTTCTTTACATAATCCGAGTGGGTTACTACTATAACACATCTGTCCTGTTCATGAGCTATCTGCTGTAACAATTCGACAATTTTTCTTCGATTTTCTTTATCCAGATTTCCTGTAGGCTCATCTGCCAGAATATATTTTGCATCTGTTATCAACGCCCTCGCTATTGCAACTCTTTGCTGCTGTCCACCTGACAATTCCGTAACCTTTCGGGTTATCTGACTATCATCAAGTCCAACCATTACAAGGCTGTCTCTACACATTTTTATCAATTCTTTTTTGGGTACATCAGGTAAGCTTATCTGGGCTGCAACCATTACATTTTCAAGGGAAGTCATATAATCAAATAACTGATAATCCTGAAAAACCAATGATATACTGTTTTGGCGCAGTTTTCTTCCACCAATATTTTGTATATTTTCTCCATCCAGCAAAATTTCCCCCTCATCCGGTTTTTCTAAACCGGCAAGTAACGATAAGCACGTTGTCTTTCCTGAACCTGACGGACCAAATATTCCATACATTTCTCCTATTTCAAATCTGTATGTAACTTTATCCAGTACATGCACAATTTCCTTCTTTGATTTATATGCATACGATACATTAATCATTTCCAACATATTTACCACTATCCCTTCGAATTTAACAGTTTCTTTGCATTTTCTTCAACAGTTGTTACAACAGGCAGTACCATAAATGCAATCCAATTAACCAACGAAATTATTAATAGAATTATAATGTTTTTCAGAGTAAAAAAAGCACTCATTTCTATACGTACCTCAAAGCCTTGAAATATTCCTGGTATATCATATCCACCTATAGCTCTGTCTGTACTATTAATTATGACATTCTTACCTATACCACTTATAATGCTACATATTAAATCGCCAAGCACACAGTATAATAGCGCACCCAAAAGTAATCCACTAATTGCATATATCATTCCTATAAATGCAAATCTACCTATACACCATTTTCTTGACCTTCCGAGTACCATAAAAAGTCCTGTATCTTTTTGGTATTGGATAGTATAAAACGAGAAAACGATTAACAAAATAATTTCACCCATTATAATTATCATCCAGCAAATTATTTTTGATGTTTTTCCCATCAATCCTACGACTTTACATTCTGAATCGAGATAATTAGAAGTATTATCATATATTTCCACATTATCTCCATACATTTTCTTTAACTGGGTTTTTACCGCATCTATATGCTCTATCTTATCAATATACACTTCACTTCCCGTTGACGCGGTGTACTCTAACCCTAGTAACTCTACAATATAATCATAATCTACATATATAGAATTATATGGACTATGTATGTATACCGAGGTTCCCTCTTCATTTGAATCATATATTTCGAAATCACTGTCCACTTTATAAATTCCGCATATTTGTAAAGACGTTGCCTCCGATTGGTCTCCTATAGTATATTTAACTTCATCCCCTACCTTAAGATTATTTTTTTTCGCATATCGCTGTTCTACAATAATTCCTTTATTTTCATATGTTGGAAATTCCCCTTCAATAAGAGATACATTTTTTTCCCATGAAAACAGGCTATATTGCTGCACATCCATATTTGCAACAATTACCATTTTATCAGCCCGATTGCTCACATCTTTATTCTCCGGATCTATTCCTTTATGTTCCTTTACATTCTCTGTATCCACCGGATCTGCAATCAGCTCTCTCCACGCCCCCAGTCCTGTTACATATTTCACTTTTCTGATTTCATCATAATCACTCTTGGTAAATCCTCCATTATCATCCTCAATTACTAATGCAGCCCCATTATATAAATATGCATCTCTCTCAGATTTTTCTGAGGCATTGTTTAATAGCAGACCAATAATTTCACCCAGGATTATTGTCGCGATGATTAGTATAATAATCAAAGATTTTATTTTATTTCTTTTTATATATATAAGAGCTGTTTCTATCATATCCCATCTCCTCAATACTACCAAACATTAAAAAAGCCATAGACATCTATGGCTTTACAATACTATATACATATAAAGAATTAGCTGAAAAATCATTTAAGAATTATAAATAATTCTAAAGAAACCTAAAGAAGCTTATGCTCTCAATTATCTTACTATTGCCGTTTCAGATATCCTTTTAAGTTTTTGGATTTCAACATCGGCATCAAAGAAAAGATATTTACCATTCATATACACTAGATTTGCAACTGCTTTATCATCCTGATACAAGGTAATATAACCATCATCGTTCCATTTCCAGATTCCCGTTTCAACCTTATCAGTATTCTCTATCTCCATTTCATATTCACCCTGTTTTTCATCGTTATCATGTATAATGGCTAATTTATTGGTACTCTTAACATTTTGATACTCTGAAAAATCAAAAGTTCCATAATAGAGTTCCACTGTCAGATGATTTTTTTGTTGTAATATGTTATATGTAATTAATACACTGATTACACAGACACAAGCGACAATCGCTGCGCAGATAATAATCTGTTTCCTATTTTTTTCCACTACAGGCTTCCCCCTTCTTTATTGTTTAATCAATGCCGGCTTTATTCTTTAAATTTAAAACTTTTATTATATACAATATCAATATCATCCACGCTATACAAGTCAAACTATATTCTACAATCACTGCAATTTGTAAATATGGACCTTCAGAGTATTTAAAATAATAGTCATAAACTATTGATGGTATTTTAATATTTATTAGCAGTAATATTATATTAATACATTCTTTAGCTACACTTTTTTGTTCATATCTCATTTCTCCCTCCATCTCTATACACAATATTTTATTACTTATATCGATTTAGTCAATCGTAATTTAGTTAATCGTAAATAACCAAATCGTAAATGACTAAACATTCATCTCGCATTCTGTGTATGCAAAAAAGACGGCCGTCCCGGTCCCCACCGGTTCAGCCGTCTTTATAATAAATTTCAATGTTATACTTTTATATTTTACTCTTATTTATACTTTTTTACTAACTTTTATACTTGTTTAAATTTAGCATCTACTGCTGTGCAAGCACTGCCTGTACCTCTGCCTCTGTAGCGCATGCCATTACCTTGTCTGCCAATGCCTTGCATTCTGCCATGCTGCTGTCTGCGATGGTCTTTCTGGTCTTGAGCACACTTGTGGCACTCACTGAGAACTCATCAAGTCCGAATGCGAGTAACAGCGGAATGAGCTTTGGATCAGCTGCTGCCTCTCCACACATGCCTACCATGATTCCCTCTTTCTTACCGCACTCGATGATACGCTTGATTGCGCGAAGCACTGCCGGATTGAAGGCTGAATAAAGGTATGCTACCTTTGAGTTTCCACGGTCTACTGCCATTGTGTAGCCTGTCAGGTCGTTTGTTCCGATACTGAAGAAGGCTGCCTCTTTTGCAAGCACATCTGCCATCATGCAGGCTGCCGGTGTCTCCATCATGATACCAATTTCGAGGTTCTTGTTGTATGCAATGCCCTCTGCATCAAGCTCTTTCATGATGTCAGCTACCATTGCCTTTACACTGCGAAGCTCATCTACGCCTGTCACAAGCGGAACCATTATCTTTATCCTGCCGAATGCACTGGCTCTCACAAGTGCACGAAGCTGTGTATTGTAGATGTCTGTTCTCTGGAGACAGAATCTGATAGCTCTGTAACCTAAGAATGGGTTGTCCTCTTTCTCAAGGCCCAGATATGGGATTTCCTTGTCGCCTCCGATATCAAGTGTACGGATGATGACAGGCTTGCCCTTCATTGTCTCAGCTACTGATTTGTATGCCTCAAACTGCTCTTCCTCTGTAGGAATTGTATCTCTGTCCATGAAAAGGAACTCTGTACGGAAAAGTCCTATTCCCTCTCCGTCACACTCTACAGCTTTCTTTGCGTCCTCAGGCTTTCCGATATTGCATACAAGCTCTACCTTTGTGCCGTCTGCTGATACTGTCGGCACACCCGCAAATTTCTTTAAGAGCTCTTTCTCTTTTTTGTATTCCTCAAGCAGCCCAGCGAATTTCTGCTCTGTCTCAGCGTCAGGGTTTACGATTGCCTCTCCGCTTGTTCCGTTGAGTACCACTCTGTCACCATTTTTGACAGCTGTGCAGATTCCGTCAATACTGAGAACTGCCGGGATTTCCATTGCTCTCGCAAGTATTGCTGAGTGGGAGGTTCTGCCACCCACCTCTGTGAGTATTCCTGCGATATTCTCTGCCACGATACCTGCTGTCATGGATGGTGTCAGGTCATGTGCCACGAGCACTGTGCCTGCCGGAGCTGCTGAGATATCATAGTCCTCGATTCCAAGCAGAATCTTAAGGATTCTGGCTTTGATATCCCTGAAATCTGTTGCTCTCTGCTGCAAAAGCTCATCAGGTATCTGTGCAAATATCTCTGCTGTCTGCTCAAGCACCTGGTCGAGCGCCTTCTCTGCCGTGATTTTCTCACTTACTATGAGCGCTGTAATCTGCTCCTCTATGGTCGGATCCTGAAGCATCTGGATATGTCCGCGAAGGATATCCGCATCCTTTGCTCCGACTGTCTTTTCCATTCTGTCTGCCATGGCGTTTGTTTCATTTACAAATTTCTCAATGGCTCCCTGGAGACGTGCGATTTCAGCGTCTGTATCTGTAATTTTCTTATTCTCAATCACTATCTCATGCTCTTCGATAATGACCACATTTCCTATTCCGATTCCTTCTGAGCCGGCGATTCCTTTGTACATATCACACCTCCGATTGACTTTGCTGGTTGATTAATCTCCGAAGTTGTCTGCCTCGAGCTCTTCCATCTTTGCAAGTGCTGCTTCCTCATCAGCTCCCTCACACTCGAATGTAATCTCTGCATCCTTCTTGATGCATGCTGCAATGATGTTTACAAGGCTCTTTGCGTTGATTCTCTTGTCGCCGAATACGATTGTTACGTCTGAATCAAACTTGCCTGCCTCTCTTGCGATAACTCCTGCAGGTCTCATGTGAAGTCCCTCTGCTGCTTTTACTACCATTGTCTTGCTTACCATAGTTTTGTCCTCCTGAATTTAAAATTATTGGTTTGTTTATTTCGCTCACACATATGATTAACTGTATCGCCCTCTGCTATTCATCAGCCTGTCATATGTCCGTTGCTTTCTATGGTTTTATTGTACTGTGCGGTATGAGTTTTTTCAATATTCCCCAAAATGCAAAATTGCACCATCTCTGGTGCAATTTTGTATTAATGTGATATTCAGTTCCACCCCAGCTCTTTCCGGATAGCTGCACAAAGCTCATGAGGTGAAGCAGCCTCCCTGAGCCTGTCAGTCGCTCCATTTTCATTCAAAAGCTTCGTGAAGTCATGGAAAAATGCCTTTGTCGTGTTGACACTGTCAAAGTTTATCGCAAGCAGAAATATCATGTCTGCCATCCTCTCGCCCCACTCTATCGGCTTGTCGAGACGTATAACAAGTATCTGGCAGCGGTTTACATGCTCAGGCTTTCCGTGCGGTATGGCTATATTGCAGCCCACAGCGGTTGCCTCCACCTTCTCACGCTCCAGTACATCCCTCGCAAACTCGCTCTGCACTATTCCTTTGTTTATGAGAAGCTGGCACGCACGCTTTAAAACATCCTTGCGTTTTTTCGCCTTTTTCTCAAATATAATAAATTCCTCCGACAGCATCTGTGAAAACTCGCTGACCTCCGCGCTCTGGCCGGTCATGAGCTCAAAGCACTTGTTTCTGATATTTTTCTCATCCTGCGCACTGATTAGTGGAGAAACATACAAAAATCTCATATCCTTGTGGATATCTGCCTGTGTGTCTATGGTCGAGAGTATGAGGTCACAGTCATACTCGTCAATATGCTCTATGCGGTCTGACGACAAAATGCTTACTATCCTTACATCCGGCACTCTGTTTTCTATTTTGCCCGCTATTATACTGCCGGTCGCATAGCCTGCTGCACCGATTAACACTGCGCGCACTGTCATAGGATTTCTGTGCAGGGCTCCGCCCACCTGCAAGGCAATAAATGCTATCTCATTCTCGCTCGGCATGGCACCTGTGTACTTTTCGTAGTATCTCGATACTGTAAAGCATACCGTAAAGAGACTGGCATACGATTGTGTGATATCGGAAAGAAACGGATTGTCTATCTCTATGCCAAAATGAGTCCTCGCAATGGAGCCCGGCAAAAAGCTACGCATGCTCTCACGTAGAAGCTCATTTTCAATCAGATTGGCAGCGAGAAGATTTGACAGATACACTATCATCTCATCCTCTATGCTAAGCGCCTCCTCACAGGACATGACAACGCGATTTTGTCCCTCGGCACAGGAAAAAAGCATTGCCAGATACATGATTTCAGGCTGTGAGAGGCTGATGCCGTGATATCTTTCCAGAAAGCCTGCTGCCTCCTTTGCCATGTTCTCATGCTCTGTCATTATGAATCCATTTTTCTGTACCTGCTGCTCTGTTTCGGTGCCCGCATCCCCATCACTTGCATCATCACACATTCGATTCGACAGATCTAACTCATCCGTTTTCAGTTCCTTCTCCACATCCACCCTGAAAAGTGCAATGGCTATGTACTCTGCCAGCATCTGAAATGTGTAATCCGTAAAGATGATATCAAAGCGTCTCTCCACATGATGTATCATGTCAACTGCCATCGACAGATTTACGCTTCTGAAATTATTGGCTATCACCTCGGCCGCGCGTCTTGAAAGCCTGTGGTCATCGGTCTTGATAACCTGCTTATCACTGATTGGATATCTGCAGAAATGCCTCATGGCTTTTCTGATATCAAGCTCACTGCCTGTCGCATATATTCCGTAGCCCGCCGTTCTGTGCACCTTAATGCCAAAGAGCACAAGCTCTGCGTCAAGCTCATTTATATCATCCATGATGACATTCTTGCTGACGTTTAACTCCTCCGAAAAAAGTGCATACGTGTATGTATCCCAGCCGCTTAGCAGAATATACGATATGTAGTTCTGTCGCTTCTTCTGCGATACTGCTGCCGATTTCCGCCCTGCCACATCCAGAATCTTTCCTATCTGCGCATCGCTAAAGCACGGCTTCATGCCTTTGCCCGGCTTTCTGTCAAGCGTCATAGAGTTTTGCTCACAAAAATCAGCCACCTCCTTCAGATATGTCTTCACACTTCGCTCCGACATACCTGTGGACGCGGCGAGAGCCTTTGATGTGACAAGCTCATTGTTGTGCTCTGCCAGCTTTTCAATTATCAATAGTCCCTTTTCTGAAAGCATAAATCAAAGTTCTCCTGATTATACGTAATTTAACAATTCGACCGGTTCATCTATCAGATTTGTTGCACCATGCTCCTTCAAAAACTCTACATCACGAAATCCCCATGTGACAGATACGCACTCCAGACCTGAGTTTTTCGCTGTGGCGATATCCACATCAGAATCCCCCACGTAGATAGCGTCCTCTGCACTCACCTGAAGCTCTTTAAGTGCCTTCTGCACCATATCAGGCGCCGGCTTTTTACGGATGCCTTCCTCCTCCATCTCGCCGACTGCCGATGTCATATACTCCTTGAAATAGAGCTGATTGAGCTCCTTTACCGCCGGGTCAAGCTTGTTTGAAACAATGGCAAGCTTTATGCCGTTTAATTTAAGCTCCTTTAAAAGCTCCATGATTCCATCATAAGGTGCTGTATTGTCATTGCAATGAGCCTCATAATATTCCTTGAAATCCGAAAATGTCTTTTCAAACTTTGGATTGTCTGCTCCGTCCGGCACTGCGCGCTCCATCAGAAGCTTTACACCGTTTCCCACAAATCTGCGCACCTCGTCGAGTGTACGCTCCGGCATGCCATTTTGTTTCAACGCATAGTTTGTTGCATTTTTTAAATCCTCAAGTGTGTATAGAAGTGTTCCATCAAGGTCGAAAACGACCGCTTTTTTCTCAGTTGTATTGTTGCTCATTATGTTACTTCCTCTCTTGCTTCTTTTTTACCGTTCTTCTCAGTGTTTCTGAATAATTACCTTTTTATTTCAGGTACGGAAACAGCAGTGAACTTCTGTCCTTCTCGTCAAACATCGAATTGTACTGTAGGATATTGTATGCCTTTATCCATTTTGCCTCGTCTCCTGTTGCGTCATCCACATGCATAAAACACTCATTCTTTTTCGAATAATAGCCCCTTGAATTTATGGCCGGAATCTTCTCCATCAGCTCTGCGAGGAACCGGTTGTATGCCGGCAGATCTATGTTGGCTCTCTCAAGCGTCAGTGTGGACAGGTAGTTGAGGCTCGTCACATCAACTTTCTGTGCATCCGTCTCGTAATTGGTCCATATGAAAAACGGCACCTTGTACAGATTCTCAAGCTCCTGCTCCGTAAGTCCGGAATTGCCCTTGCCATTTAAAAGCTTGATAAAATCATTGCATAATCCCGGCTGGTGGTCTCCAAAAAACACAATCTCTACCGGATCATCCACACCCTTAAAGTATGTGATGAGATTTTCGAGTGCCTTGTCACTTTCATTCAAAAGCGACAGATACTGGTTCGCATCGGTGTATGACGCTCCAACCTTGTAAACCTCCTGGTTGAAGTTGTCATATCTCTCACCGTAGCCACCATGGTTTTGCATCGTGACACCCATGATGTAAAGCTTCTCGTCATCGCTCTTTTTCTCGTAGCGGTCAATGATCTTATCATAGAGCTCCTGGTCAGTGATATATTCCCTGAGTATCTTTGTCTGGTCAAAATCATCTATAAAGTATGTCTCATCATAGCCCAGATGCGGATAAACCTTGTTCCTGCTCCAGCCTGTCGCATAGTACGGATGCATCGCAACCGTCGTATAGCCGATATTCTTCAGATTTGAGACTATGGAGGTCGGGTCATCATTTATATACTGCTGATAAACCACCGAGCCGTCCGGCAGAAATGCCATCGAGTTTCCTGTCTCAAATTCCCACTCAGAGTTTGGCGTCTTCGCACCGTACACGGACGAAAGAGCATAGCCTTTAAGCGTATTTTCACTCAGAGAATCCATAAACGGCGTAACCTGCGTGTTGGTCTCAAAATCTCCCACCACCGACAAATCAGCAAACGACTCATTCATGATAACAATGATTGTCGGATTTTTCGCATCAGACTGCGAATATGAGCTGTCCGTTTCCTTGAAATTGCCTGCTATCTTGTCAACTGCTGCCTTGCTGTAACCATCAGGTGCCTTCACAAAGCTGTCCCTTATGCCGAGCATAAAGTTCAGCAGATAGCCGTTTCTGTACGTGCCCTTTTTCTCCCAGGTCTCGGTGTTCAGTGACATGGAATTCATGATGACATACAGCACACATATTATTGTGAGAAGAATCGAAATAATTCTCATATGGATAGCAGACTCGAACTGCACTTCTATGCGCCTTACCAGCATGATATACAAAATAGCCGCCAGAATCACATACAAAAACTTGTAGTCTATGACGAATTTGTATTTTGTCACGACAGAAAGTCCTGTTCCCGCTGACTTCAAATCCGCATACGTAAACTCATTGCCACGGAATTCATAGACAAAATAATCTATAAATCCAAACGCGAGTATGGCAATTGATGCTATGGTACATGTCAGCCTCGTGTTGTTTGTGATAAAAAGAATTACCAGATATATGGCGAGCGCCAGAACCACATTCACCACGCATACCATATCGGTGGTTTTCACAAAGTCCTCATCCGTCAGCAGCACATACTGCACCGAAAAAACAGATAGTATCGCTCCGATGACAAGCAGTATAGCAGCCCAAAGCCACGACAGCTTCACCGGAAGCTCAAGCTTCACATTTACAAGTCCAAAATATACTGCCGCAAACAAAAGAATCACCCACCAGCTTGCCGACGTAAAGTAACCTACCAGCGCGGCCGCCACTGCTGCAATTCCAAAATGTATGTTGTTTTGTTTTGTTATCTCAAATTTGATGCTCATTTCTGCCTCTTAATATTGCCTCTTAATGCTTCCTCTTAATGTACCTCTTAATGCTTTCTCTTAATGTTGCGATTTGATTTTAAAAATATTTCCTAATTAGCAAAGAAGTCCTCAATTTGACTGTATATAATGTGCATCAGATTTGTTCTTGCCTCAACGCTTGCCCACGCAATATGCGGTGTGATAATCAGCTTGTTTGAATCCTTTATCGCACGGAGCGGATTGTCCTCACTCATAGGCTCCTGCGCCAGCACATCAAGACCTGCCGCTGCCAGCTCTCCATCCATAAGCGCCTGTGCCAGATCCGCTTCATTCACTATAGGACCTCTGCCAAGATTTAAAAATATCGCAGATTTTTTCATCTTTTCAAACGCAGCCTTGTCCATCAGACCAAGTGTATCATCTGTGAGCGGTGCATGCACCGACACGATATCAGACGTGGCAAGCAGAGTATCAAAATCCACCCTCTCATAGCCCGGCTGCGAGTTTCTTCCTGAGGTAGAATAATAAACCACATGGCAGCCAAAAGCCTTTGCGATATCAGCCACGCGTCTTCCGATATTTCCAAGCCCCACGATGCCCCAGGTCATACCGCTAATCTGGTGAAACACATTGGAAAAATGCGTAAACGACGTATCACCCACATATTTCTCGCTCTTCACATAATCATCATAATATCTCAGCTTCTCAAGCAGGTAAAATAGCAGTGCAAACGTATGCTGCGCCACGGTCTCTGTAGAATACCCTGCGACATTTCTCCATTCAATACCTCTTTTTGCCAGATATTCTTTATCCAGATTGTTTGTGCCTGTTGCAGTCACACATACGAGCTTTAAATTTTTTGCCTGTCCTATAGATTTCTCATTTACCTCGACCTTATTTAAAACAATCACATCAGCATCCCTTGTGCGCTCCGCTGCTTCCTCTGTTGTCGAAAAATCATATTTGACAACCTCCCCAAGCTTGTCATATTCGGAAAGGTCGATGTCGTCACCAATTGTTTTGGAATCTAAAAATACTATTTTCATGGTTTGTTTCCTCTGTGCTATATATTTATTTGTTTTAATTTCTATTTTTAGGGGACTTCGCACTTGCAGGCTGTGATGGTGCGCCAGCATATGGTATATTCCTCAGAAATATATGAAGTCAGCCACAAAAAATGCATCCGGATAGTCTGTTTTATCAGTCTGCTTTTTATCGTCACCGAAGGTTAATGGAACTTTGTGGCAGTTCATATATTTCTTCGGAACACACCATATGCCAGCGGTAATGCAGGTTTGCGTGTGCGAAGTCATCTCAATAATTATCTATATTTATCAATGTTTATCACTATTTATTGTTATTTGACAATTTTAATCTTTATTTGCCAATGTTTATGATTACTAAAAATACAGCTTGCTTTAAATACTAACAAATTACCTAGCATAATAGCATTAACATAATAGTATTAGCGCAATTTATAAATGTAATCATATGTTCATTTCATACATATAAATATATTTATACCACATTTCCGGAAATAAAACCACTGTATCAGTGTTTGATTAAACAAAGCTTAAGAAAGCCCGCCATATTAATGATAAATTTCATCAATATGGTGGGCTTTAACTATTCTGTGTATCTCTCTTATGTTGGCATTTTATCTCACAGAGAATTTGTAATCGGTCTCTGTGTGGTATGTATCGCCTGCCTTTGTAACAGGTGTACTGAAGTTGGTCTCATTTATTGAGTTTGGATAGAACTGTGTCTCGAGGCAGAATGCATCGCGGTTATTGTATTTGACTCCGCCCTTGCCTTCCTGTCCCACGATAAAGTTGGCAGTATAAAGCTGGATTCCGACACAGTCGGTGTATACCTCCATCTGTATGCCACTCTCAGGAGAGTATGCTGTTGCGACCTTTTCTACTCCCGGAGCGGTCTTGTCTATTGCAAAATTGTGATCATATCCGCTTCCATAGTGAAGCTGTGTATCATTTGCCTCAATATCTCTTCCGATTGGCTTAGCCTCTGTAAAATCAAATGGTGTACCCTCAACCGGTGCAATCTCACCTGTAGGAATAGCCTTGGAATCCTTTACAGGTGTGTAATGCTCAGCATTTATCTGCAATGCGTGAGTGTATACACTTCCTGATGCATGACCGTTCAGATTGAAATAGCTATGGTTTGTCATATTGAAGGTAGTTGTCTTATCTGCCTTTGCATTGTATATAATAGCGAGAGCATTTTCTTCTGTTACCTTAAATGTCACATCAACGACTGCATTTCCCGGGAAGCCCTGCTCCAAATCTGCATCCTCTATCTCAAAGGTAATCTCATCTGCCTTCTGCTCCTTAACAGTCCAGAAGCGCTTAGAAAAACCATTTGAGCCACTGTGAAGACTGTTCTCATTGTCATTAGCCTCAAGCTTATATTCCACTCCATCAATATTAACCTTTGCATCAGAAATCCTGTTTGCATATCTGCCGACAGTAGCGCCAAAATAGCAGTACTCCTTCTCATATGACTTTACGTTGTCATATCCTAAAATGACATCTCTCTCATTGCCATCCCTGTCTTTTACAAAAATAGATACAACTGAAGCGCCATAGTCTGTCAAAAGTACTCTCACTCCACTGCCATTGCTGATTTCGTAAAGCGATGCCTCCACTCCTTTTGATGTTGTACCGAAAGCTTTTTTACTCATGCCCCATATCCTCCTTTAGTTACATTATGCTTTTTACATTATGTTCTGTTATTCTTTGCTTGGTAGCATTTCGATTGCATAATCGCATTTTTCTTATTCTACGCATTCCTTTGTATTTTACTTCTTTTGATCGCATAAGTAAACTTTTTCGTGCAAATATCCGATAAAATATTTATAACAATTATTTAAGTGCGATTATACGTTCAAAATAAAACCTAAAATAATAGTAACTGCATAGTTATAATTAAAAATAATAAGAGGATTAACATGAGTACATGAGTAAGTTCAGCAACAAATCTTTCAGCAACATATTTTATGAGAAATTTTTATTCAAACAACCGCGATGCCATGAAATCATCCAAACGCAAAGAATATAGTATTACAGAGCTCGCTTACGATGATTCAACCGCCCTGCACCGCGCAGCTAAAAAATTAAAGAACTACAAGTATTCGGACAACGAAAATACCGATAACATCCGCGGAACAGTCATGGCTCTTGTTGACACATACAATAATTCCATTGATTCCGCCTCAAACAGCAGTTCAACCTCCATGAAGCGTTATGCCAAGCAGCTCAAAAAGCTGGCAAGCAAATACACCGACGAGCTTGAGGACATTGGCATCACAATAAACAAGGACGGTACTCTGAAAGCAAATGAGGAGCTCGTCAAAAAAGCCGACGCAGACACTCTTAATTCTCTGTTCGGAAATGACAATGACTTCACAAGCAGTCTGTATCGTGTCTCACGCCAGATGAGCAGCTCGTCATATGATGATTACTACACATCTCTGCGGACAGGAAGCAATATAAATCTGACGGTGTAAATCTAACGGTGTTTTTTATAATGTAATTTTAGCATTTGAACTGTAGAATTTCGACTTTGCAAAAGAATAATTGATAATAAATGTATGGCTGTCTTTTCTTAAATTAGAGCAAAAAAAAGACAGCCATCGTTCTGCTGTCTTTTAGGAGAAGGTATTTTACTATGGGGATAGTAAAAAATATATAATGTATTGGGGGGTTTTTACGATTATTATAGTATCACCTTGCTCTTTGAAAGTGTTAACAAACATGCACAAATTTTCAATTATTTTTTGTGCAGTTTTACTAATTAAAATATGTTGTCCACTATTTAGGAGTAATTGATTTTTTGAACATCAAAAAAACAGTGTTCATTTATAATGAGACATCGGGGATTCAGTCTACGCTCCGCTTCGGTCCGCGCTGAACAGACGTCCCCCGGACGTCTAGCGCCCCGACCAACTACGTTGTCCGGAATTCAATTCACAATATATCAATAGAAAAAGAAAACCACCACTCTTACGAGTGATGGTTTTCTTTTTCTAATGAGACATCGGGGATTCGAACCCCGGACAACTTGATTAAAAGTCAAGTGCT